>Ga0102593_1000272_pt1 | contig 112299 bp, 82 predicted proteins | sample AraplaCol_mMS_r2_2_FD_76862 | JGI IMG/M metagenome (GOLD analysis project Ga0102593, IMG submission 76862) | Arabidopsis root microbial communities from North Carolina, USA - plate scrape MF_Col_mMS_r2 (SPADES assembly) (version 2) | ecosystem: Host-associated > Plants > Roots > Endosphere...
CTGGTGGACTATCGCTATTCCAAGATGCACCGCGCCGGCAACGGCGAATCCGGCCGCGGTTCCGACTGCTACGGCAAGGGCGCAGACGACATCTTCCTGCGCATGCCGGTCGGCACCCTGATCATCGACGAAGTGTCGGGCGAAATCATCGCCGACATGACCGAGCACGGCCAGATGGAACTGCTGGCCAAGGGCGGCGAGGGCGGCTGGGGCAATATCCACTTCAAGACCTCGACCAACCGCGCGCCGCGCCAGAAAACCGACGGCAAGGACGGCGAACGCCGCGAGTTGCGCCTGGAACTGAAGGTGCTGGCCGACGTTGGCCTGCTGGGCATGCCGAATGCCGGCAAGTCGACCTTCATCACCGCGGTATCGAATGCCCGTCCGAAGATTGCGGATTATCCGTTCACCACCCTGCACCCGAACCTGGGCGTGGTGCGTGTGTCGCACGAAAAATCGTTCGTGATCGCGGACATTCCCGGCCTGATCGAAGGCGCCGCCGAAGGTGCGGGCCTGGGCCACCAGTTCCTGCGCCACCTGTCGCGCACCGGCCTGCTGCTGCACATCGTCGACCTGGCGCCGTTCGAGGCGACTGTCGATCCGGTCAAGGAAGCCAAGGCACTGGTCAAGGAACTGCAAAAGTACGATCCTGCGCTGGGCGACAAGCCGCGCTGGCTGGTGCTGAACAAGCTGGACGTGATTCCGGAAGAAGAGCGCGCCAAGCGCGTCAAGGACTTCGTCAAGAAGTTCGGCTTCAAGGGCCCTGTGTTCGAAATCTCCGCGCTGTCGCACGAAGGCACGCAGGAACTGGTCAACGCCATCTACCTGCACCTGGAGCAGCAGCGCTATTCCGAGCAGCGCTCGGAAGAAGTGCAGATGACCGAAGAAGCCCGCGGTATCTCCTCCATCGACCCGGACGACCCACGTTTCAAAGTTCTCGATTAAAATCGAGACAACCTCTTATCTTTGCCGCCCCTGCCAACCGCAGGGGCGAGCATTGTCTGCGGCAAGCCGGCATCACCCCGCCCGGCGCATCACCAGAAGTTTCGCGTACCTTTTGTTTGATCAGACTTTTGCCGTCCTATGAATTCGCTTATCCAGAACTCCACCCGCATTATCATCAAAGTGGGCTCTTCGCTCGTCACCAATGACGGCCGCGGGCTCGATCATGCCGCTATTGCCCGCTGGGCCTCACAGATTTCCGCCCTGCGTGCGCTGGGCAAGGAAGTCGTGCTGGTCAGCTCCGGCGCGGTAGCGGAAGGCATGCTGCGCCTGGGCTTTGACAAGCGACCGACGGACATACACGAACTCCAGGCATGCGCCGCCGTGGGCCAGATGGGCCTCGCGCAGATTTACGAAACCAGCTTCCGCGAGCACAGCATCGGCACTGCCCAGGTGCTGCTGACCCACGCCGACCTGGCCGACCGCGAACGCTACCTGAACGCGCGCTCCACGCTGACCACCTTGCTGCGCCTGGGCGTGGTCCCGATCATCAACGAGAACGACACCGTCGTCACCGACGAAATCAAGTTCGGCGACAACGACACGCTGGGCGCGCTGGTGGCGAACCTGATTGAGGCCGATGCGCTGATCATCCTGACCGACCAGCGCGGCCTGTTCAGCGCCGACCCGCGCAAGGATCCTTCGGCTTACCTGATCACCCACGGCCGCGCCGGCGATCCTGCGCTGGAAGCGATGGCTGGCGGCGCCGGTTCCTCGCTGGGACGCGGCGGCATGCTGACCAAGATCCTGGCCGCCAAACGTGCGGCGAAATCAGGCGCACATACGGTGATCGCCTTTGGCCGCGAGGCTGACGTGCTGACCCGGCTGGCCGGCGGCGAAAGCATCGGCACCGAGTTGTCTGCGCAGACGGGCCACCTGACGGCGCGTAAGCAATGGATGGCGGACCACCTGCACACCGCAGGCCAGGTCGTGCTGGATGCCGGCGCGGTGCAGAAGTTGGTGAAAGAGGGCAAATCCTTGCTGCCGATCGGCGTGATCGAAGTGCACGGCGAATTCGGTCGCGGCGCCGTGATTACCTGCCTGGGTGAGGACGGCCACGCCATTGCGCGCGGCATCAGCAACTACACCAGCGCCGAAACGCGCCGTATCAAGCGCAAGCCTTCCGCCGAGATCGAAGCTATCCTCGGCTATGTCGAAGGCCATGAGCTGATCCACCGCGACAATATGGTCCTGCTCTAAACCGGTGAACCAGTGTCAGACCCGCAGGGTCTGACACTAACCCGCGGCGGGCGCTGGCCAGGTGTCTGACCCTGCGGGTCGGACACCGAAGTTCCGGTTTTCAGGCGTCGGCGGGTGCTGGTGTCTTGCCCTTGAACTCGCACAGGTCGGCGATGATGCAGTTCCAGCACTTGGGCTTGCGCGCCACGCAGGTGTAGCGGCCGTGCAGGATCAGCCAGTGATGCGCGTCCATCAGGAATTCCTTCGGCACGAACTTCATCAGCTTCTGTTCGACGATATCCACGTTCTTGCCCGGCGCGATGCCGGTGCGGTTAGAGACGCGGAAGATGTGCGTATCCACCGCCATCGCCACTTGCCGGAAGGCGGTATTCAACACCACGTTGGCCGTTTTGCGGCCTACGCCCGGCAACTGCTCCAGTTCCTCGCGTGTCTCGGGCACTTCGCCGCCGTATTGGTCGACCAGGATCCGGCAGGTCGCGATCACGTTTTTCGCCTTGGTCTTGTACAGGCCAATGGTGCGGATGTATTCGGTCAGCTCGTCAAGCCCTAAATCGAGGATCGCCTGCGGCGTATTCGCGACCGGATACAGCTTGCGCGTGGCCTTGTTCACGCCAACATCGGTCGCCTGCGCCGAAAGCAGCACGGCGATCAATAGCTCGAACGGCGTATTGTATTCCAGTTCGGTTTCGGGATTCGGGTTCGCCTCGCGCAGGCGTTCAAAGATCAGTTGGCGTTTGGCGTTGTTCATTTATTCTTGTCGGATTCAGCGCGCTGGCGGGCGCGTTCCATGGCGGCGGCGATGATCTGGCGCTTGCGTTCCTTCTCCGCCAGTTCGGCTTCATTCTCCGGCGTCAGGCGTTCCACGGCGGCGGCTTTGGCGTGGGCTTTCGCTGCCAGGCGCGCATCGTTTTCCTCGCGCTCGCGGATCAGGCGTGCCAGGCGGAAGTCGTGGCGGTCACGGGCCTCGTCGGCCTGCGGCTGGGTCCAGGCATCCCAACCGGTGGTCTCTGTGACCGGATACATGACGATGCAGTCGACCGGGCACGCGGGGACGCACAGGTCGCAGCCGGTGCACTGTTCCGGGATGATGGTGTGCATCTGCTTGGCCGCGCCCATGATGGCGTCGACCGGGCAGGCCTGGATGCACAGGGTGCAGCCGATGCACAGCGATTCGTCGATGAAGGCCACCGCGCGCGGGCGCTCGAAGCCGTTGACGGGATTCAGCGGAATGACGGGACGCCCGGTGACGCTGGATAAACGGCGGATGCCTTCCGCACCGCCGGGCGGGCATTGGTTGATGTTCGCTTCACCGGACGCAATCGCTTCCGCATACGGTCGGCAGCCCTTGTAGCTGCACTTCGTGCATTGGGTTTGCGGCAGCACGTCCTCGATGCGGTCGGCCAGGGTCTTCGGTTCAGTCACGGTCAGAGGCGAAACGGTAAAGCGCTATTATCCAATATCTGCGCTGCCTTTGCGGAAGTTGCTTTACATCAACTTCCATGGGATCATTACTCCTTTTTACACAAGGTGGGGAACCATGCGTGTTGTGCAGGTGATCGCTTGCGTGCTCGGCTTGCTGCTCGGGTGGCAAGGCTGCGCCCTCGCCGGGTCCGCAGTGCGCCTCGCCTCCGAAGAATGGCCTCCGTTCGTATCGGCCACCCTGCCTGATAACGGCCTTTCCGGCGCGTATTCATTCGCGGTTTTCGCGCGCATCGGCAACACGGCCAGCATCGATTACTATCCCTGGAAGCGCACCCTTGAAGTGGGTATGAACGACCCGCGCTATGCGGGCTTGCTGGCGGTGTGGCGCACGCCGCAGCGCGAAACCCAATGTCACTTTTCCGCGCCGATCGGCACCACCATCAATGTGCTGGCCTATTTGAAGGAAGCGCCGGTGATTGCCTCCAGCATGCGCGAACTGCGCGATGCGAGCATCGGCACGGTGGCTGGCTATTCCAATGGCGAAGAGTTCGACGGACTGGTACGGCGTGGCGTGCTCCACGTGCAGGAGGGCGTCAATGACGAGACCAACCTGCGCAAGCTTCTCAGCAAACGGTTCGATGCGATGGTGATCGAGAAGCGCGTGCTGCGCCACTTGCTCGCCGGCCCCCATTTCACCCGTGCTGAACGCGACCGCATCGCGTTTGCCGAAAACCTGTTCCACGAACGCACCGTTCACATCTGCTTCCAGCGCACCCCTGCCGGCCAGGCGCAACAGCGCGCCTTCAACGACGCCGCCCGCGACATCGATCTCTCGAAATTCGAACGCGACTACCTGCGCCGCCTCGATACCGACCGCCCCACGGTCAATTGATCTGCCGCAAACGCTCCCTTTGCGCGCGGCCTAAGCTTAGGCATTGAGTTTGCCTGTGGGAGGTTGTATGTCCGATTGGCATGTAATCCGAATTCTTGCCCCGATACTTCTTCCATTGCTTTTCTTGGGGCTGCTAGTCCTTTTAGGACTGCTGCGTACCGGACTGCTCGAATTATGGTCTACAGCAATCGCAAACGGTCAATTGGCATGGGCTGGTTTAGGCATGTGCGTTGGGGCGCTGTACGAACAGCGCCATTTCCGGCTCATACTTACAAGTACTGGAGTGGACGACGCTTTGTTCTGGACGGTGATTCTGGTTTTACTTTTACAAATAGTAATCGCTGCAACGGCGCCATTAATTATGCAGTTGCGCTCGCATGACTTAAACGAGCGGAGTATCCTGAAACGGAGAAGCGTAATAATTGCTTCTATTGTGCTCTGTGCCGCAGCCGCTTTCCTTTTTGCGGCTGTACATGCAACTAGGCAGTCTTGTCAGCTGGGGGCGTGATGGAAAAGCGAAACAGATTTATCGAAACTTGCAACGAATTTTTCGAAGATGCCGAACGCATGGACCGGGTTGTCGGCCGAATTGGAATTGCCGGGGGCGTTTTTGCCCTATTGGTAGCAATTGCAGTGCTCATTTCTGCAGCACGTTAGCTATCTAATTTCGTTTTCCTGTTCGCATTTCGATGATTTCGAATAACGCCATCCCCGCAAGCATCGCGAGGAAGAAGATCCAAGGCTTGCTGCCTCCAGTTGCCAGTGATGTGACCGCAGGACCAGGGCAATAGCCCGCCAGTCCCCAGCCGATGCCGAAGGTGAGATTGCCCAGCACAAGACGACGATCGATGTCGCGTTTGGTGGGAATGTTCATCGGAGTGCCAAGCAGGGCGCGTTGGCGCTTGCCAGCGAAGCGAAACGCGATGGAACCGACCAGCAGCGCTCCGCCCATTACGAATGCCAGGGATGGATCCCATTTCCCGAACAGGTCCAGGAAGCCGATGATCTTGGCCGGATTGGTCATGCCTGAAACGATCAGACCGACCCCGAAAAGCAGTCCGGCCAACAGGGAAATAGAGGCGTTCATGTAATGCTCCTTACAATGGCGACAGTTACGAAGCCGGCCGCCATGAAACACAGCGTAGCCACCAGTGAACGTGGCGAAAGGCGCGATAGCCCACATACGCCGTGGCCGCTTGTGCAGCCAGAGCCGTAGCGTGTGCCAACGCCGACCAGAAGGCCCGCGACGGTCAGCGTGCCGGTGCCGGCGTCGACTTGCACGTTTGGCAGTGCGGAAAAAGCGCCATACAGCAGCGGCGCGCCCACCAGGCCGGCCAGGAAGGCGAGACGCCAGCTGCTATCGCCTTCCGCGGAAGGGCCGGGGAAGATACGCGCCAGCAAGCCTCCCAAGATGCCGCTGATTCCGGCAATGCGACCATTGAACAGCAACAGCATGGCCGTCGCCAATCCAATCATGATGCCGCCTATCAGCGGCGCGTAGTAAGCGCTCATTTCCCTACTCCGTTGGACAGTAAAGTTTGTACAGCACCTGCAGCACCGCCATCGCCTCCGCGCTGGCAATGCTGTAAAAAATCTGCTTGCCTTCGCGCCGCGTGGCAACCAGTTCGCCGTTGCGCAGCACGGTCAATTGCTGCGACAAGGTGGGCTGTGCGATTCCGGTTGCCGCTTCCAGCTCGCCGACCGAATGCTCGCCCTGCACCATCTGGCAAAGCAGCAGCAGGCGATCCTGGTTGGATAGGGACTTCAACAGCCCGGACGCGCGGCCGGCAGCGGCCTGCAAAGCAACGGGATCAATCTTCATATTATATAAAAATGTATATTATAAGCCGAAATAAAAGCCGGGCACGCGGACCCGGCCGGCCGAAGGGCAGGAGCCCTTAGCCGTGTTTCTTGATAAATGCGGCGATCCGTGGGCAGACCATTTCGCGCCAGCGGCGGCCGGAGAAGATGCCGTAGTGGCCGGCGCCCGGGACTACAAAGTCTTCCTGCATATTGGCCGGAATGCCGGAGCACAGGTCGTGTGCAGCCTGGGTCTGGCCGGCGCCGGAAATATCATCCAGCTCGCCTTCGACAGTCAGCAGCGCTACGTTCTTGATGTCCTGCGGACGCACGAACACGCCATCCACTTCCCAAGTGCCCTGCGGCAGGCGGAACTCCTGGAACACGGTCTTGATCGTGTCGAGGTAATACTCGGCCGGCATGTCCAGCACTGCATTGTATTCGTCGTAGAACTTGCGGTGGCTTTCCGCCGGTTCGTCGTCGCCGCGCACCAGGTGCATGTAGAACTCACGGTGCGACTGCGCGTGGCGGCCCGGGTTCATGGCGATAAAGCCCGCATGCTGCAGGAAGCCTGGATACACCTTGCGGCCAAAGCCCGGATAGTTCGGCGGCACCGCATAGATCACAGTGTTTTCGAACCAGGAGAACTTCTTTTCCACTGCCAGGTTGTTGACCTGGGTCGGCGATTTGCGCGGATCGATCGGGCCGCCCATCATCGTCATGGTCTTCGGCAGCATCGGATCCTTGGCGGTCGCCATCAGCGAGATGGCCGCCATCACCGGCACGGTCGGCTGGCAGACGGAAATCACATGCAGGTTCGGGCCGAGCAGGCGGATGAATTCCTGCACATATTTCACGTAGTCGTTCAGGTGGAACGGACCTTCCGACAGCGGTACCAGGCGCGCGTCGATCCAGTCGGTGATGTACACGTCATGTTCCGACAGCAGCGCCTGCACGGTATCGCGCAGCAGCGTCGCGTGGTGACCGGACAGCGGCGCCACCAGCAGCACGGTCGGCTGCTTGAGGGCCTTGAACTCCTTCTCGCTCAAATCCTTGCGGAAGTGCAGCAGTTTGCAGAAGGGCTTGTTTTCCACCACGCGTTCATCGATGTGGACTTGCTTGCCATTGACCACAGCCTGTTTGATGCCGAACTCTGGCTTCTCATATTCCTTGCCCAGGCGGTACATCAATTCGTAGCCCGCGGCGATACGTTGCGAGAACGGTGTGTGCGCAAATGGCGAAACAGGATTGGTGAACAGCTTGGACGAGGCTTCAGCCCACTGCATCAGTGGATGCAGGAGCGAGCGTTGCATTTCGTGCAATTGGTAAAGCATAGTATGTCCCGCTGAAAATTGTGGCAATGCGCAAAGATGGTTCAATTATAGGCCATTTATACATGACCTACAGCATTCCGCAGTACCTCCCAGAAAGTACATAAACGACGACTAACACGCCATGATTCCAACATAATACGAGCAAGAAAACAAAAAAAGCAGCGTTTCCGCTGCTTTTTTGTAGGATGCGTCCGAAGGACCGGTCGGATCAGTCGAACACCGGGGTTTCCACGCCCAGCACCTTGTGCAGTTTTGGCGACGTGGTGGTGTATTGCATGTGGATCTTCTTGTCCGGGAAGATATATGGTGCAGCGCCGAAAGCGGCCAGCGCGGCTTCGTGGAAGCCCGACAGGATCAGCTTTTTCTTGCCTGGGTAGGTGTTGATGTCGCCCACGGCGAAGATGCCCGGCACATTGGTTTCGAACTTCTCGGTCGACACCACTTTGAGCTGCTTGCGCTCGATGTCCAGGCCCCACTCGGCGATCGGGCCCAGCTTTGGCGACAGGCCGTAGAACACCAGCAGCATGTCCAGCGGCACGCGGCGGGTCACGCCGTCGGCGCCGGTCACGCGCAGTTCGCTCAGCTTGTCGTCCTTGGTTTCGATGCCCGACACCTGGCCGATGATCAGCTGCATCTCGTACTCTTCGCACAGCTGCTTCATCTTGGCCACGGAGGCTGGGGCAGCGCGGAAGTCTTCACGGCGGTGCAGCAGCACCACGGATTCGGCCTTGCCGACGAAGTTCAGGGCCCAGTCCAGCGCGGAGTCGCCGCCGCCGCAAATCACCAGGTTTTTGCCTTCGAACATGGCAGGGTTCTTCACGCGGTAGAACAGCTGCGAGCCTTCGAAGGCGTCGATGCCGTCAACCTTCATGGTGCGCGGCTGGAACGAACCGACGCCGGCAGCGATGAAGATGGTCTTGGTGATGAACTTGGTGCCCAGCGAGGTCTCGACGTCGAAGCGGCCGTCTTCGCGCTTCTGCACGACGGTCACTTCCTGGCCCAGGTGGTAGGTCGCGCCGAACGGCTCGATCTGCTTCAGCAGGCCGTCGGTCAGTTCCTGGCCGGTGCACGATGGAATGGCTGGAATGTCGTAGATCGGCTTGTCCGGGTACAGTTCCACGCACTGGCCGCCAACGGCGCTCAGCGAGTCGATCACGTGGGCTTTGATCTCCAGCAGGCCGAGTTCGAAGACCTGGAACAGGCCGACCGGGCCGGCGCCGATGATGACTGCATCGGTCTCGTGGAGACCGCCTGGTGGGGTGCTGACGACATTCATAATGATTCTCATTCCATCTGAATAAGCGAACACCGCGTCAGGCGCGGTGTTGCACGGTGAATAACAGGCTGCTGGAAGCGATTAACGCTTCAGCAAGTGGGCCTTTTCCTTGACGTCCTTGAACTGCTCGGCTTCCGGCAGGGCAGGCTTGGTCTTGGTGATAGAAGGCCAGTTGCGCGACAAGTCAGCATTGATCTTGATGTATTGCTGCTGGTCGGACGGCACGTCTTCCTCAGCGAAGATGGCGTTGACCGGGCACTCGGCCACGCACACGGCGCAGTCGATGCATTCGTCTGGGTCAATGGCCAGGAAGTTCGGGCCTTCGCGGAAGCAATCTACCGGGCAAACATCGACGCAATCGGTATAGCGGCAGGCGATGCAGGATTCGGTGACAACGTGGGTCATAACAGTCCTATCTATGTTGGAGCGCTGGAAAAAGCTCAGCAAAGCACTGTATTTTAAGGCAATCCGCTATTTCTCACAATTCGGGCTTAGATACAATCTAAATAAGCAAATTCGTGGCGTGACTCTAACAAACTTGATTTCAGGCGGCGGAACGGATCAAATCGAGCAGATTTTGCCAGGGCGGGGCGCCGGTCTCGACAAAACTTAAGCTATGTCGTCGACGGCCATCATCGGCCGTGATAGTCCAGTGCCCCAAATCGGCGCCAACCGGGGGCGAAAAATTTTCGGTGGACGCGAAAAAACCACTGGAGGCGAGGGCCGCCTCCAGCGCCGGACCGGCTGGGCTTGCATCCGTGTTAACTTCAAAGTGCTGGCTGAGGCCGGCAAAGCCGCCCCCACCGGTCGCGGTGATCTTCATTTCTCGACGGTCAGTTCTCCATGGCGGGTACTGTAATTCTTGCACCAGGCCGCCAAAGCCTGGCGCTCGGCATCGAGCACCCCTTCCAGGTCGAAGTATTCGGCATGGTTCATGGTACCGCAGCAGGCGCGGCGGTCCTGGCGCGCGTCGGGGGCATCTTCCACCATGGCCGGGAGCTCCAGGTTTTGCGGCTGGTCCTCGGTCAGCGGCACCGGCGACACCACCACCTCGCGCAGGGCGAAGCGGTTGCGGATGAAGTTGGCGTAATCGACCGGCTTGCCGTCTTCCTGGGCGATGCGCAGCATCTGGTTCACCACGTCGGCATACTTGGCGTTGCTGTCCGGCGCCGCCACCAGGGCGCGCAGCACCAGGCTGCACAGGTAGCCCGCCACGCCGTGCAGGCAGGCGGCATCGTCGCGCAGGCCAGGGGCGCGCTCGAAGGCGAAGATGTCGGCCAGGATGTCGTAGATGGCGCCGGTGAACACTTGCGAGATCGCGTGCACTTCATTGCCGGTTTCGGACAGTTTGAGGTCGTTGTCGGCATTGCGCAGGCCGTTCGGTCGGCCCAGTGCCAGGCCGAATTGTTCCGCCATATCGGCCAGGAAGGTCTTGTCGTGCAGGTCGGCCTTGGTTTGCGCGATCACGGCTTCCACTTGGTCCAACTGGGACAAGGCCAGGAAAATCGCCGTCAGGTCGCCGAAGGATTCATGCAGGCCGCCTGTTTGCGGCGGCGCGCTGTTCAGGATCCATTTCGGCTTCAGGCCGTCCAGCACGGCGTGACCGGTTTCGTGTGACACGATATCGAACGAACGGCAGGTATATACGCGGCCAGTCGCGCCGGTTGGCACGAAGTCGCCGAACTTCAGTGCGCGGTCGCTGCGGCTGTAATAAGCGTTCATCACGTTCGGCAATCCGTGCGGAAAAACTTCCAACGGATCCGTGTTATGGCTGCTGTTCCAGGCCCAGGGCAGGGGAGCGCCCTGGTCGGCGCGCGACAGCACGCGCTGGTACATGGTCAGGGTCGAACGCACCACGGCAAAGGCATGTACTGCGTCGAACTGGTCGGTGTCCGGCGCCATGATGAAGTCGCCGAAGGCGTTCGGACTGACTGGCGCGATGCCGGGCTGGCCATAAGTAATGCGGGCATCGCGCGGACCTTCCAGGATCACCCCTGGCAGGAAAATCTTGCGTGTGCCGAGTTCGCTGACCGAAGGATCCTGTTTCCAGATCAGCACGCGTGCACCGGCGGGCGGTGCTGCGGAGGGACGCGTTGGCAGCGCGGTATCTTTCAGGCGTGGCAGGCTGGGCTGCTGTAGCAGTTGCGCCGACTTGCGGTGCGCGCGGTACAAGGCGGATGGCGTCGGCACAAAGCTGACAGGCAAAGTCATGCACATGTTCTCATCCATGATCACTCTCCCAAGGGCGGTTGAATGACCATGGTTACCCTGTCTGCGGCATGGCCCTTTGATCCAGCACAAAGGTGCGTGCGTTAAAATAACGCCTTTTGTGCTTTTTGATTAGCAGAGTATGGCCGATATCAACATCACCCAGGCCCACAACCTGGAACCTGCGCAAGCGCGCGCAGCAGCAGAAAAAGTCGCACAACGCATTGCCAAGGAATTCGACCTGGCCTGCCAATGGCATGGCGACACCCTGAAGTTCGGCCGCAGCGGCGTGGAAGGCACGCTGACCCTGGCTGACAGCGCCGCCCATATGAATATCAAGCTCGGCTTCCTGATGGGCGCCTTCAAGAGTGCCATCGAAGGCAAGGTGGCCGAGAAGATGCGCTCGGTATTCGCTCCCGCCTAAGCGGCTTTGGTGGGATCGCCCACCGTTTCGTTCAGCGCCACCGCAGTGCGCACCAGTTCCAGCACGGTTGCGCGCTCGAGTGGCGTATCCTTGCGCAGCTCGAGCGTGCGCAACTCATACTTGCCGCCGCCAGTCATGCGCGGCTCGATATGCAGCAGGCGCTTGCCGCGCCAGAAGCCGAACAGCACCCGCTCTTCTTCGGCGCGGATCAGCAGCACGGGCCCGTTGCTGAAATAGACCAGGTGGGTCCATTTGATGCGCTCTTCCAGTTCCGGAGCCGCTTCCTTGACTGCCGCCCGCAGCGCCTCCACGAAATCGCGCTGCCAGCCTGACAGCGCTGCCACGTAGGCATCCGGGTTCGCAGCCGGCACGACCTTTTTCACCACTCCCTCCATTGCTCGGTGATGTCTTCATCGGTCGCGAGTCCGGCCTGGTTTGCCGCGCGTTCAATCAGGTCGCATAAATCTTCGCGCTGGCCAGTTTCGATCAGGCTGCCGCCGCATTCGTCATTCAGTTCATTCAGTGCGAGGACGGTTTTTTTGACTACTGCCAAGATGGCTGGTTCGCCCCGCGCACCTGCCATCGCCGCCAGGAACTCGTCGATGATGCGGCCGCATTCCTCCACTTTCTCCAGCGGGTAGTAGGGCTCGTCCATGTCGGCGACATAGTCGCGCATGCCTTCGAGAATGCTGTCTTTGAGTTCGTTCATTGTCCCTCCAGGAATCGATGTAAAACGTAGGCGTCGACCAGGCCAAGTTCGCGATGACGGAAAGCTTGCGGCAAGGTGCCTGCGATATTGAACCCAAGCTTGCGGTACAGCGCCATCGCTGGCTCATTGGTGCTGACGACGTAATTGAACTGCATGGCCAGGAAGCCTTCTCGTCGCGCCTGCGCCAGGCTGTGCTCGACCAGCGCGCGACCGATGCCTTGGCCTTGCGCCTGCGCGGCGACGGCGTAGGTGGCGCTGGCGACGTGAGCGCCGTGGTCGGGATAGTTGGCGCCCATCTTGTACATGCCAAGAATTGTGTCGCCAGTGCAGACAACGTAGGCCGGGTGGCTGCTGAACCAGTGCAGTTGGAACGTGGGCTTTTCGAATCCTGCGCCAAATGGGAACGCATCGCCGCCGGACAGCAGCGGCTGGAAAATGTCCCACATCGCGTCAAGGTCGCCGGGTTCGGCGCGTCGGATTTCAGGTGTCATGCGTTGGAGTTGGCTTGTAAGAAGCGCAACTCTAACATGCCTGGTAGAAGATGTACCGCGCCCTGGCGCCGGCTTGCACGTTGGCGCCGTGTGCAAGCAACAGCGTTGCGCGAACGTCGCCCTTCAAAGCGCGTTCCGCCACTTGCGACCAGAACTGCGTGCGGCCAATGCGCGCCATGGTTTTGCACATTGCCCAGAACTCGCGGCAGATGCGGCGGTCAAGATACGCGAGGGCCGCGCGTTCCAGCCGGCCAATTGTGCTGGCGTTGAGTGGCAGGTGAGCCAGCCAGCGCCACAGGCGTTCTTTCAGGTAGCCGGAACGGAAGTGGTAAGGATCGGCCAGCAGGAACTGCACCGCCGCTTCCAGGGCGCTGTGGTCGCCGCTGCGCACGCGCTCCAGCATTGCCGCACCGCCGGGGAAGCACAGGCTGTCGTAGCGCGCATAAAACTCCTCACATGCCGCCTGCCATTCGGCGCGCAGCGTTGGCGAAGCGTCGCGCTCGAGCACCAGCGCGTTGATTCGCGCCAGCAGCCGGTTGACTTCCTTCGAGTTTTGCGAGATACGTTCGAGGCTATTCATACAGCTCGCAGGATATCAGACCGTGCGCAGGGAGGCTGTCCTCTTCAGCATGGTCTTGACGATGATCTTGTGCAGCGGCGTGACTGGCAGCATGTACAGGCGCCCCAGCCAGTTATGCACATGGACGACGGTGGTGACGCTGACCGCGCCAAGCGGCGCCTTGCAGACGGACAGCACTACGTCCAGGTGCTTGTCGGAGTCGCCCAGTAGCACTTCATCCTGCGACAGGTAGATCAGGGAGAAAATGCCGACGCGGTCGCCGACGCGATATTCGGATGCGGGCTTTGCCGCGCCAAGTGCGCCCAGGTGGCCCAGGTTCTTCAGGCCGGCCAGTCCAACCAGCCAATTGCGCAAGGCCATCAGCCGGTTCACCCAGCAAGGAGTCTGGCTTACGACGTGCAGGTAAAGCTCCAGGGCGCAGATGTCTGCGCCTGGCGCCGCGATCCGGTAGCAGTCGTGAAAGTAGGCACCAGGCAGGAGCAGGCTTGCCTGGCTGCCCGCAGGGGCTGTACAGGGAATGACTGCGCCGCGCTTCACTTGCGCAGCAGCGCCCACAAGGAATAACCGCCAGCTACGGTACCGACCGGAACGTTGAACAGCGCAATAATGCTGAAGATGATCAGGGGTGTGCGGGCGGCGAGCGAGCCCTTTAAAAAAGCGATAGCCGAACCGATTTGCAGCAGGCAGAGGGTGACCAGCACGCCAAGAATGATCGAGCCGACGCCCGTGAGCAGTTCAATGACGGCAGGGGCGTCACGCACGATTTCCACTAGTGCGCGGAAGAAGACGGCCAGGCAGGCCAGCAACAGCAAGGAAAAAGTGCCGAGGACGATGTGGACGATCGCGGCGATCTTGGAGTGGTTGTCCAGCATTTGACTGTTAATTATTTTGCAAATGCTGCAGTGTGCAGCGCCGCGCTGGTTTTGACAAGCGCGGCGCCGAAGGCGGGAAGGTTACTTCAGGCTTTCGATCAGGTCGATGTACTGCTGCTTGGCGTCGTCCTGGCTGGTGCCGGCCAGTGCCGCCCAGGCGTCGAACTTGGCACGGTTGACGAAGTCGGTCATGCCAGGGCGCTCGCCGGTGGCGTCGCCTGCCGAGCCTTGCTTGAACAGGGCGTAAATCTTCAGCAGGGTCATGTTGTCCGGGCGTTCCGGCAGGTTCTTGGAATCGGCCATCGCTTGGTCGAACTGTTCTTGCAGGCTCATGGTGTCTACCTTTGGTTTAGTGGGGTGATGAAGCGCCATCATACAAAAGAAAACTGCCTTAGCCTTAGAGTATAGGCTCCAATTCAGCGCACGTTCGTTACCACGGTGGGCAGGGACCACGCGCCGCCGCTTGCCATCAGCCGGCACATGCCACTTGTGGATGCCGAGGTCACCCTGAACTGCTTGCCGTCCCAAGTATAGGAGCGCGTCGTCCAGCAGTCGCCCAGTCCACGCCCTTTTTGGCTGACGCTGAGTTCTTCGGTGCCGCCTTCGGAAATGCTGGTCGAGACCAGCACTGGATTGAACGGCTGCTTATCGTTGACGACCCAGTACCCTTCGCCGAAATTGTATGCACCCAGCCAGCAGCGGGTGGATACCAGCATTTGCGTCCCGGTCAGCCGCTGCGCCTTCAGTTCAGGCTCAGGGGCGCCGTCGGTTGTCAGCTCATCGCAATACTGGTCCTTGATCGTCGCGCGCAGGACGTCCAGGAGCGCTTTCTTGTTTGACTCGATGAAGCGCTCGTCGCCCGGTCGCGCCTTGGCATAGGCGGCCCTGGTGATGGTTGGCGCGGGAGCGGCGGCGGGGACCGATGCCTCTGGCAGGCTGCCCTTGCGGACGATGGCCCCGGCAGTACCGACGCGTCCCTGGTATTCGTCCATTTTCAACAGGACTGCTGCCGCCCCCGCGTCCGACACCACCCAGGTATCGCGCTTGCCGGCGAATTCGATATTGGCGTGCCGCGGCAAGGAAAGCAGTAAAGCATTCACCTGTTCCGGCGACAGATCAGCGACGAGTGAAGCCTTGTCGATAGCAACCTGGCCGAACGCTTTGCCGTTGACCTTGAGAGTCAGCTTGAACTTGGAAGGGAGCGCCGCCAACACCGGGTTTTCACCATATTCGCCCAGCATCACCTGGCCGCTAACCGGCGCCCCGCGGGCCCGCCTCGCGTGTCAGCAGGATCGACACCGCCAGGTCTCCGCCTTCGCCAGGATAATAGCCGGCAGCGCGGCAGGTGCCGGTGTTATCGCAGGCCAGTACCCAGTCAATATGGCTGAAGGACAGGCCGTTCGGATTGAATGCATGCGCTGCCAACGGCAGCAGGAAAGTCGCCAGCATAAGGGAAAGTCGCATGTCGTAGTTCGTCCTACGCGTGAAGCGGATCGGTGCAGCGCACAATAAAAAACGGCGGTTCAAGACGAGCCGTTCCGGCCAGCCTTGAACCGCCGTTCTGGCGGTAAGCCTGAAGAATTACTTCTTCTTGGTTGGGTTCACAGCGGCTTTCAGGGTTGCGCCAGCCGAGAACTTAGGGGTCTTGGATGCAGCGATCTTGATCGCTTCGCCGGTTGCTGGGTTGCGGCCTTTACGAGCAGCGCGCTTGGCGACGGAGAAGGTGCCGAAACCGGTGATGCCAACGGTGTCGCCCTTTTTCAGACGCTCGGTAACGATCGCGATCAGGGTGTTAATTGCGTCGTTAGCGGCTGCGCCGGACATTTCGGTACGCTTCGCAAATTCTGCAATCAGTTCGCCTTTTTTCATTACTACCTCCTTGGTTAATGGAGCGCGCAGATTAGCACATTAATTGAAAAAAGTGTGTACCGTTTTTTGAAGAAGCCCATATAGTGACTGGCTCGCCACGAAATCCGGGGCGGGATTTGGCGAAAACCTCAGCTAGTTTAAGCTTTTCCGCCGCGCCGCCCCAGGGTGGTGCGTCACTGCGTGGAGCCTTCAACGGCGGCGTTTTTGCCCGCCTGGGCGCTGAAACCGGCGTTCACGCTGGCGTTGGCGGAAGCGCTTTTCGGCGATTGCTGCGGTGCGGTTTCGCCGCCGCTGCGGGCACCTTTGCTGGCGCTGGCGGAACCGTTCGCCGAGCCATTTGCCGCGGCGTTGGCGTAGCGGGAAGTCCGTGCTGCCTTGCCGCTGGCGGCGCCGTTGGCGCTGCCGTTCGCCGAACCGCTGGCGCCGGAACGGCTGGTATTCGCATTTGCGCTGCCGCCGGATGCGCCGTCCGCGCTGCCGCTTACCATGCTTGTACCACGCGCCAGGCTGGCGCCCAGACCGGACGCGCCGTTGCCGCTGCCGGAGACGGAACCGGACTTGCCGCCGTTCGAAGTGCTGCTTGGGGTGTTATTGGCCGTGCTGTTGGAAGCGCCGTTCGCGACACCGCTCGCCGCGCCGTCGGCGTTGCCGCTGGCTGCACCGGTATTGCGCGCTACCTGCGCGCCAAGCGAATGTGCGCCCGCTGCGCTGCCCGCCAGGCTGCCAGCCAAGCCATTAGCCGTACCATTCGCCGCGCCGTTTGCTGCGCCGCCCGCGTTGCCGCTGGCGTTGCTGTTCGAGGCGCTGCTGGATGCCTTGTTTGCTGCGCCGCTTGCGGTCCCCGATGCGGCGCCATCCACTGCGCCGGTGGCCGAACCTGCACGGTGCGCCACTTTGCCGCCCAGGGCCGATGCGCCTGCCGCAGCGCCAGCCAGGCCGCCTTCCGCACCGTTCGCAGCGCCATTGGCTGCGCCGTTAGCCGCGCCGTCCGCGCTGCCGCTGGCAGTACCGGCGCCGCGCGTCAACTGGGCGCCGAGCGAAGATGCGCCGCCGGCGCTACCGGCCAGGCTGCCGGCGATACCGTTCGCCGCGCCGCTGGAGGCGCCATTGGCGGCCGAATTCGCGGCGCCATTTGCGGTGCCATTTGCTGCACCGTCTGCGTTGCCGCCGACCGCGCCGGCACTGCGCGACAAGTTGCCGGTCAGGTTGGCGGCGCCGCTGGCCGCGCCGCTGGCGTCCAGGCCGCGCTGGGTGGCGTTGTTGGCCGCCGAATCTGCAGCTGCGGCGCGGGAAGCGGTGGCGCTGACATTGGCTGCCGCATTGCCGGCGATATCCGCGCCGGCGCGGCTGCCGCGCATGGTGCTGCCAGCGATATCGCCGGTCATGCCGCCGCGCATGGCGCCCATGCCGCCACCGAAAGCACCGCCGATGCCGCCGCCAATATTCCCACCCAGTGCGCCGCCGAGCGGGCCGGCCTGGGCGATGGATGCGGCGCTGGCAGCAGCGATAAAGGCAGCGCGGATGATGGTTGCGATGTTGGTTTTCATATCAGTTCTCCTTAGTCTGGCTGCGGGAAATCCGCCGCTTACATACAGAGAACGATCCGGAAAACGGATTTCTTCCATCCATCCGAAAAAATTTTCAATTTTTTTCAGCGGAAGGCGGAAGGGGGAATACGCAGGTTTTCGGCCACCACGCCACGGCCGGTGCCGTCGCCGGCCGCGCTGGCGCTGGCCGCGAGGGCGGATATGGCGTCGGCAGCCTGCGCCGGAGAGGGGGAGGGCAGGCGCGGCGCCAGCAAAGCCGCTACCAGAGGCGAGGCGAAACTCGTTCCGCGCACAAGCTTGTATGGTGGTGTGCCGATGGCTGCTGCCGCCATCTGGCTGCCCGGCGCCGCAAACATCACTTGCGGGCCGCGCGCAGCTTCCGGCAGCGGGTGGCGTTTCGGGTCGATGCCGGTCACGCCCACCACGCCCGGATAACTGGCTGGATATAAAGGGGGCGCCGCCGGTCCGTCGTTGCCGACTGCCGCCACCAGCAGGTGGCCGCGCGTCACCATCGCCTGTACCACGCGCCCAAGCATCTGGTTGGGCGGCCCGACCAGGCTGATATTAATGACCCCGACCCGTTCTTTCGCCAGCCAGGCAAGCGCCTGCACGATATGGCTGGCCGAGCCGCCGGTCGGCTGGTCGCAATATATATCAGCGGCATAAAGCTTTGCGCCGGGCGCTGCGCCGGTGAAGCGTTCCGATTTGCCGATCATCAGGGCGCCGACAGCGGTGCCGTGGGAAGCGGGGCGCGTGGCGCCATCGCAGCCCCAGCGAACGATGCGGGCATTCTCAAATACTTCGTGGCTGCCGTCGATTCCGCTGTCTACCAGGCCGACCCGCACGTCGCCGCCGACCGCACCGGCCGCAACGGCGGCGCTGGCCGCCATGCGCGTTGCAGATCCTGGCGGCGAGGCCGTTGCGCTGCCGGCTGCATCGGCTCCTGTATACACATGGTTGAAATCGTAGCTGCCATCAGGATCGGCAGCACGCAGCCTGGCCAGCGCGTCGGCCGTCTCGACGCCGTCCGGCACCCTGAACGTCACGAGCACCTGGCCAATCTCCGGCATGTCCTGCCGGCTGGTCTCCGTCAACCTGGCGGCGGCAGCTGCCGCAAGCCCCGCTTCCGAGGGTGACCAGGCCAGGATTTCCCTGCGTACGATAGGGAATCCTGCGGGATCCGGCTCAAGCTGCGCCGGGTGCCGCTGCAGCAATTCACGCATATTCAGCGACCGAATCTGGTCCAGCGCCACCTTGCGCGTCGATTCAGTGGTGTCCAGCAGCTTGTCGCGCAACCGGTCACGCAAGCCATTGTCGCCCAGGCGGGACGACACGCTCCCCGGCAGCTGCGGCAGGCCGGGAAGGCCGATTTGCGCCGCCGCCGGCCCCGCGCCGGCCAGCAGGCCAAGGGCCAGCAGCAGGCAGCGGCAGGAACGCAACAGGGAATAAGTCGGGCGCAAGGTTGGCATGGTCGGATGATAATATAGGGTACCGGTATCTATTCTGTATTAACGATGGAAAGAGGGAAGAAAATCCCCATCCCGTTCGTTATCTTCATATGATGGACAACGATAGCGCCCTGCACGAGGAAATCGCCACACTGTTGCCGCGACTGCGACGTTTCGCCCGTACCCTGGCCTGGCACCGCGAGGATGCCGACGACCTGGTCCAGCTCTCCGTGGAGCGCGCCATCCTGCACAGCAGCTCTTACCAGCCGGGAACCCGCCTGGATAGCTGGTTGTTCCGCATTATTAAAAATGCCTGGATCGACGAAGTGCGTTCCCGCACCCGGCGCAGCGAGCTGTTTGCGCCGGAGGAGGAGGGCGAGCATGTGGGCGACGATTTTGCCGAGGCTCACCAGCAGCGGATGGCGGTGCAAAAAGCCGTCAGCCTGCTGAGCGAGGAGCACCGGCTGGTGGTCGGCCTGGTGCTGGTGGAAGGCTTGCCATATAAAGAAGCGGCGGAGGTGCTGGAAATTCCGGTCGGCACCCTGACCAGCCGCCTGGCGCGCGCCCGCACTGCGTTGCAAGAAATGTTATCGGAACAAGCGAGGACAGTATGAAGAGTTTTTCCGACGAAATCCTGATGGCTTACGCCGACGGCGAGCTGGATGAAGTCACCCGCCGCGCAGTGGAAGAAGCCATGAACAAAGATGCCGCGCTGGCGCGCCGCGTGGCCCAGCACAAGGCCATGCGCAACGACGTCTTTGCCGCCTTCGCCCCGGTGGCGGAGGAGGCCGTTCCGCCAAGGCTGGCGCACCCGCTGCGCCAGGCCACAGTGGTTAGCCTCGATTCCGTGCGCGCCCGGCGCGAGGCGGAGCAGCAGGCGGCCCGCAAGGCCACCCGCGGCCGGCGCTGGTCATGGCCGGAGTGGGGCGCGCTGGCGGCCATGCTGATGGTGGGCGTGATGGCCGGCCATTATGGCGTCGGCATGCTGCCGGTCGACCAGGGTGAAACGGTGGCCAGCCGCGAAGGCGTGCTGGTGGCGCAAGGCCGCCTGGCGACGGCGCTCGACCAGCAATTGGCCGGCAGCGGCGGTCCGGTGCGCATCGGCACCAGCTTCCTGGCGCAGGACAACAGCTACTGCCGCAGCTTCACCACGGCGCAGGAAATGTCCGGCCTGGCCTGCAAGCAGGGCGGCGCATGGAAGGTGCAGCTGGCGGTGCAAAGCCAGGGCAAGTCACAGCAAGGGGAATACCGGCAGGCGGCGGCGGAGATGCCGACGCAGGTGCTGGATGCGATCGACCAGCGTATCGCCGGCCAACCGCTGGATGCGAAAGCGGAGCAGGAGGCCGTGCAGCGCAAGTGGCAGCGCTAGCCTCCCGCCATCAGGGCTGGCTTAAACGCCCAGCAGTTCCACGTCGAAGATCAGGGTGGCGTTTGGCGGAATCACGCCGCCGGCGCCGCGCGAGCCATAGCCCAGTTCAGCAGGGATGATCAGCTGGCGGGTGCCGCCTACTTTCATGCCTTGCACGCCTTCGTCCCAGCCGCGGATCACCATGCCGGCGCCCAGGGCGAACTCGAACGGGTCGTTACGGTCTTTGGAGGAATCGAATTTCGGGCCTTTGCTGCCGTCGTCGTTGCGCAGCCAGCCGGTGTAATGAACGGTAACGTTCTGGCCAGCCTTGGCTTCGGCGCCGTCGCCAACCTTGATGTCGTCGTATTGCAGGCCGGATGCGTTAGTGATGATAGTCATTTGGATTCCTTAGAAATGTGGGGCTTAGGCCGCGATTGTAGTCCATTCGCGGCCGATACCCATTAAATGTTGTCGGCAATAACTTAATACAAGACGTTTGACCGTAAAATACTGGTTGGCTTAACCAATAAGCGAGTTTTCATGTTCCGCAGTATCCGTAGCGCAGCAGTTTTATGTGGTTTGCTGGCAGGCGTGCAGCCTGTCCAGGCAAACGTCGTCGTCGTGCTCAATTCGCGCGATGCCACGGTCCAGTTGCTGGACCAGGTAAGCTACAAGAGCCTGCAGACCTTCCCGGTGGGGAAAGAGCCCCACCACCTGATGGCCACGCCCGACAACAAGTCGCTGATCGTCGCCAGCGCCGTGGGCAATGAGCTGGTCTTCCTGGATCCGGTGACCGGCCAGGTGCAGCGCCACGTCAAGGATATCCTCGACCCTTACCAGATCGGCTTTTCGCCGGACCAGAAATGGTTCGTGGCGACTTCGCTGCGCCTGCACCGGCTCGATGTCTATTCCTACAACGGCAAGGAAATGACCCTGGCCAAGCGCATCCCGCTGCCCAAGCTGCCGAGCCATATCGCCTTCGATGCCAAGAGCACCACGGCCTTCGTCACCCAGCAGGGCAGCGACCAGGTCAGCGCGGTCGACCTGAAGACGCAGAACGTGCTGTGGACTATCCCGGTCGGCAAGCTGCCGGCGGGGATCGCCATGACGCCGGACGATAAATACCTGCTGGTCGGGATCATGGGCAGCGACTACGTCGAGGTGATCGACTGGCGCACCCGCCAGACTGTCAAGCGCATCAAGGCGGGCGCCGGCACCCACAACTTCCGTGCCCTGGGCGATGGCCGCTACACCTATGTGTCGAACCGGGTGTCGAATACTATCAACATTATCGACCAGAAGACGCTGGAGAACGTCGGCACCATCGACGTGCCGGGCGGGCCGGACTGCATGGAAATCACGGCCGACAAGAAGTACATGTGGGCCACGCTGCGCTGGATTAAGAAAGTGGCAGTGATCGACCTGCAGCAGAAGAAGGTCGTCAAGATGATCCCGGTCGGCCGCTCGCCGCACGGCGTCTTCTTCGCCAATTCGTCCGCGAGGATGTAATGCGGTGGCAGGCATGCGTGCTGGGACTGGCCGCTGCGGCGGCCACCGGCGCGTCGAACGCCGCGCAGGCGCCCGCGCCGGCATGCCGCGGCACGATCTACCTCACCTTCGACACCGGCAGCCAGTCGCAGGCCGACCTGATCGCGTCGGTACTGGCGCAGCAAAACGTCAAGGCCACCTTCTTCCTGGCGAACGAAAAGACCGTCAAGGGCGACTACAGCCTGGACCCGTCCTGGCAAGCCTACTGGCGCGCCCGCGTGGCCGAGGGCCATGCCTTTGGCAGCCACACCTTCGACCACACTTATTACCTGCGTGACGCCGCGAACGGCAAGATCACGGTCAAGCCGCAGTTCGGTCCCCGCGCGGGCAGGCCGCTGGACTGGACGCCGCAGCAGTATTGCGAAGAACTGCGCCGCGTCGACCAGCGCTTCCACCAGCTGACCGGCAAGGCGCTGGACCCGTTCTGGCGCGCGCCCGGCGGCAAGACCAGCCCGCGCACCCTGGCGGCCGGCAAGGCCTGCGGCTACCAGCACGCCGGCTGGGCCACGCCCGCCGGCTTCTCCGGCGACGAGCTGCCGGTGGAGCGCGCCTCCAACGCGCAACTGCTGCAGCGCGCGCTGGACGGCCTGCGCGACGGCGACATCTTCATGGCCCATATGGGCATCTGGTCGCGCAAGGATCCTTGGGCGCCGGCCAACCTGGAACCGCTGATTGAAGGCCTGAAGCAGAAAGGCTTCTGCTTCGCCACCCTGAGAGAACACCCGGATTACCGCAAATGATTCAATTCTTCCTGGACCTGCTGGGCCAAGCCCAGGGCTGGCTGTTTGAAAACGCCATCCAGCCGCTGATTTATTACTCCGGCATGGGCGACATTACCGAAGAAGCCTTCGAAGGCACGGAGTGGCTGCTGATCGGCATGGCCGAACTGCTGCTGATCTACCTGGTGCTGCGCCCGCTGGAAGCGGTCATCCCGGTGCACCAGTTCAGCGACAAGCGCGCCCGCTGGAATGACTTCATCTACACCGTGCTGCAGCGGATCGGCCTGATCCCGCTGCTGCTGTTCTTCACGCTTGACCCGGTGATGGACGCCATTTCAGGCGCCCTGCATATGGAAGGCGTGCAGCCCTTCAACCTGGAAAACCTGGTCACCAATATGCACCCGCTGGCCAGCTTTGCCATCTACCTGCTGGTGCTGGACTTTTTCGATTACTGGTTCCACCGCGCCCAGCACCAGTTCAACTGGTGGTGGGGCCTGCACAGCCTGCACCACAGCCAGCAGAACATGAACCTGTGGAGCGACGACCGCAATCATTTGCTGGACGACTTGCTGCACGACGTCTTCATGGCGGTGCTGGCGCTGGCCATCGGCGTGCCGCCAAGCCAGTACGTGCTCCTCGTATCGCTGTCCCGTATTGTGCAAAGCTTGCAACACGCCAATGTTCGTATACACTTCGGCCGCATCGGCGAGCGGCTGCTGGTGTCGCCGCGCTACCACCGCATGCACCACGCGATTGGCGTCGGCCATGAATCGAAAGGGCAGGGCACGCTGGGTGGCTGCAATTTCGCCGTGCTGTTCCCGATTTGGGACATTATTTTCCGCACCGCTAACTTCACGCCGCGCTTCGAAGCGACTGGCGTGCGTGACCAGTTGGCGGGCCGCGACTACGGCCGCGGCTTCTGGGCCCAGCAATGGCTGGGCCTGAAGCGGATGTTTGAATACATGAGAAAGAAACCGAGTTAATCGATGCGCGCAGTTATTCACGCTTACGGCAGGGCCCTGCTGTCCCAGTTCCACGGCAAGATCTTATTGCTGAGTATTGTTCCTTTCATTTTGTCAGTCGCTCTGTGGGCGCTGCTGCTGTGGCTTGGCCTGCAGCCGCTGCTGGACTGGCTGCACGGCCACTTCGTCGAATTCGAAATCTACCGCGTGACCAGCGACTGGCTGCAAACGATCGGCCTGGGCGGCTTGCGTTCGATCGTGGTGCCGCTGTTTGCGCTGCTCCTGCTGCTGCCCCTGATGATCGTGACGGCCATGATCTTCATCGGCGTAGCTGCCATGCCCTTCATCGTGCGCCATGTCGGCGGCCGCCATTTCCCGCAACTGGAAAAGAAGCAGGGTGGTTCCATCCTGGGCGGCGTCATCAAGGCGCTGGGCGCTTTTGGGATCTTCGTGGTTGCCTGGCTGTGCATCCTGCCGACGTACATCTTCCCGCCGCTTGCCGGCCTGGCCACGGTGCTGCTGTGGGGCTGGCTCACCAGCCGCGTGATGAGCTATGACGCGCTGGCCGATTACGCCAGCCCGGATGAACTGTCCAGGCTGCAGCGCGAACACCGCTGGCAACTGATGTCGATCGGCGTGGTGTCCGGCCTGGCCGGCTCGCTGCCGGCCCTGGTGTGGGTGGGCGGCGCCGCGGCGGCGATTGCCTTCTTCCCGATCCTGCTGGCGGCCTCGATCTGGGTCTACGTAGTGATTTTCATCTTCACCGGCCTGTGGTTTGAGTATTATTGTCTGCAAGCGCTGGCGCAGTTGCGCCATGCTCCTTTCGAGGAAAGCTTATGCGAATCGGACTGATCATCATTGGCGACGAAATCCTTTCCGGCAAGCGGACCGACCAGCACTTCCCCAAAGTGGTGCAGTTGCTGGCGGCGCGCGGCCTGCAACTGTCCTGGGCCGAATTCCTCGGCGACGACCGCGAACGCATCACCGCCACGCTGAAGCGCACCTTCGCCAGCGGGGATATCGTGTTCTCCTGCGGCGGCATCGGCGCCACGCCGGACGACCACACGCGCCAGGCTGCGGCCGCCGCGCTGGGCCTGCCGCTGGCGCTGCACGAAGGCGCAAAGGAAAGCATCCAGCAGCGCGTGCGCCAGGTGGCGGAAGAAAAAGGCGAGATAGCGGACCTCAAGTCGGCGGAGAATTTGCAGCGCCTGCAGATGGCCGAATTCCCGCAAGGCGCCGCGCTTATTCCAAATCCATATAACAACGTGGCGGGATTTGCACACGGCACGCATTACTTCGTGCCTGGCTTCCCGGTGATGGCGTGGCCGATGATCGAATGGGTGCTCGACACGCACTACGCCGACCTGTTCAATCGTGAGCCCCGCGCAGAGCGATCGGTGTTAGTTTACGAAGCAGCGGAAGCCGCGCTTACTCCGCTGATGCAGGCCCTTGAAACAGCCTGGCCGCGCATCAAGGTCTTCAGCCTGCCAAGCGTGGGCGACGCAAAGACCCGGCGCCATATCGAGCTTGGCGTGAAAGGCGATCCGCCCCAATGCGAAGCAGCATTTGTCCAGATGTGCCGTGAGCTCGATGCCTTGAAAGTGGAGTACGTGAAGCCCTGAATCCACAGTGTGAAAAGGGTATTAACTGCTCTTGCAACGGCGCTCACAAACGTGTGAAGCGCCGTTGTTTTTTTGCGAAACTGATACGCGAACTTTAAATATTTTGCGACTTGCCCCGTGCAGTGCACGCCGATGTGGTGCAATGGTAATCAAGCAGAAATACTCTGCGTGTACTGTCCGGTTTGAACACTATGTTAAGCAATCGTCGTTTTCGCCGGCCCCGAGTTGTCGTCAGAGCGGTGCGCAAAATGCGCGCCGGCGCGGCAGCGATTGGATATGGCGGCAACAGGCGGCGTTTGCGCTCGGTACCTATGCCTTCCCAACAAGATCAAGACTCAAGCTCCTTCGAACCACACGAACCAACCGAGCCAGCACCACCACCTCCATCGGAACCGAAAAAAGGTTCACGTTCGCGCAATGCGCTCATTGTGCTGATCCTGGTGCTGCTGACAGTGGCCGGTTTCTGGGGCTATCACGAGACCCGCACCTCGACCATGCAGGCGAAGGTGTTTACCGACCTTGTCGGCCAGCTGACGTACAAGGTGGAGCCGGGACCGAGCAAGTCGATCCGCTTCCCGCACGACAGTCCTTATGACGAACGCCTTGGCTACGCCAACTTGCCCGATTACCTGGACAAGCTGAAAGCGCGCGATTACGAAGTCACGTCGCAGGCGCGCTTCTCGCCGAAGATGGTGGAGCTGACCGACATGGGCGTGTTCGCGACGTACCGCGAAAAGACCCGTACCGGCCTGTCGATCTTCGATTGCCGCGAGCAGCCGCTGTTCACGGCCAGCTATCCGGAGCGCGTCTACGGCAGCTTCGAGCAGGCCCCGAACGCGCTGGTGCAAAGCCTGCTGTTCATCGAGAACCGCGAACTGCTGGATAACAAATACCCGAAACGCAATCCGGCCGTCGAATGGGACCGCCTGTCCAAGGCCATCCTGGAAAAAACCGCGAGCGCCGTCGGCGCCGGCGGCCACCGTGCGGCGGGCGGTTCGACCCTGGCCACCCAGATCGAGAAGTACCGCCATTCGCCGGAAGGCCGCACCGGCTCGATGAAGGACAAGCTGCAGCAAATGATTTCGGCCTCGCTGCGTGCCTACCAGCAGGGCGAAGACACCACCAAGGCGCGGCGCCAGATCGTGGTCGACTACCTGAATACCGTGCCGCTGTCGGCCAAGCCGGGCTACGGCGAAGTGAACGGCGTGGGTGACGGCATGTGGGTCTGGTACGGTCGCGAGTTCAACGAAGTAGCGCGCCTGCTGGGCGGCAAGATGGACCAGCCGGGCAGCCCGCTGGCCTTCAAGGAAGCGCTGTCGCTGCTGATCGCGCAGCGCCGACCGAGCTATTACCTGGGCGAAGGCGATGAAGACCTGGAAGTGCTGGCCAACAGCCACCTGCGCCTGCTGGCCAGCGCCGGCATCATCACGCCGCAGCTGCGCGACGCCGCGCTGAAGGAAAAACTGCATCCGGCCAAAGGCAGCGGCGTGCAGGCTGCGCCGCCGATGACTTATGTGACCAAGAAAGCATCGAACGCGGTACGCGTGCACCTGGCCAACCTGCTGGGCGACAACCGCATGTACAACCTGGACCGCCTCGACCTGTCGGTGAACACCACGCTCGATGCGGAAACCCAGAAGACCGTCACCGCCATGCTGCGCCAGTTGCGCGAGCCGGAAACTGCCGTGCAGGCCGGCCTGACCGGCAAGGGCATGCTGGGCAACGGCGACCCTGCCAATGTGGTGTACAGCTTCACGCTGCTGGAACGCGGCGAGCACGCCAACTACCTGCGCGTGCAGACCGATAACTACGACCAGCCGCTGGACATCAACGAAGGCGCCAAGCTGGACCTGGGTTCCACCGCCAAGCTGCGCACCCTGGTGACGTATATGGACATCGTCGACCAGCTGTACAAGAAGTACGGCGCGATGGAAGTGGCGGAGTTGAAGAAGGTCAGCGTCGACCAGCGCGACCGCCTGACCACGTGGGGCATCGAATACCTGACCATGACGCCGAAGGACAAGCGCAACCTGCCGGACATGCTGCAAGCGGCGCTGGAACGCAAGTATTCGGCCAATCCGGGCGAGGGCTTTTTCACCGGCGGCGGCCTGCATTACTTCGGCAACTTCAGCAAGGACGACGACTTCAAAATCATGACCGTGCGCGAAGCGCTGCGCCGTTCCACCAACCTGGTGTTCGTGCGTCTGATGCGCGACGTGGTCAAGTATTACTCCTTCCAGATGCCGGGCTCCTCGCAGACCCTGCTGACCGACTCGGACGATCCACGCCGCGCGGCCTACCTGGCGCGTTTCGCCGACAAGGAAGGCAAGGAATTCCTGTACCGCTTCTATGCCAAGTACAAGGGCAAGAAGACCTCTGAGCTGGACGGGATCCTGCTCGATACCATCCGTCCGACGCCGGTGCGCCTGGCAAATATCCACCGCACCGTTTATCCAAACGCGACGCTGGCGGAATTCGACAAGTTCGTGAACGACAACCTGAAGGTGCAGAACGATGTGCCGGAAGACCGCCTGGCCAAGATGTACGACCAGTACGCGATGGACAAGTGGAGCCTGGCCGACCGCGGTTACCTGGCTGCCGTGCATCCGCTGGAATTGTGGCTGGTGGCATACCTGCACCAGAACGAAGGTGCTTCGCTGTCCGATGTAGTGGCCGCCAGCGAGAAGGAGCGCCAGGAGGTCTACCAGTGGCTATTCAAGACCCATCACAAGTACGCGCAGGACAAGCGCATCGCCGGCCTGCTGGAGATGGAGGCCTTCATGGGCATCCACCGCCAGTGGAAAAAGATGGGCTATCCCTTCGATTCGCTGGTGCCTTCGTATGCGACCACGCTGGGCGCTTCGGCCGATCGTCCGGCTGCGCTGGCGGAGATGATGGGCATTATCGTCAACGGCGGCGTGCGCAAGACCACCCAGCGCATCGAGTCGCTGCACTTTGCCGAAGGCACGCCGTATGAAACGACGGTGGCGCGCAACAAGTCGTCCACCAACGAGCAGGTGCTGACGCCGGAAGTGGCGCGTGCAGTGGCCGACGCGATCCGTGAAGTGGTGTCGGATGGTACGGCGCGGCGCGTGAAGTCCGCCTTCGTCGGGTCGGACGGGCAGATCATTCCTGTGGGCGGCAAGACCGGCACCGGCGACCAGCGCTTTGACGTGTACGCGGCGGGCGGGCGCCTGATCGAGTCGCGTTATGTGAATCGATCGGCGACTTTCGTGTTCAATATCGGCGAGCGCTTCTTTGGTTCGATGACGGCGTATGTGCATGGGCCGGAGTCGAAGAATTATGACTTCACTTCGGCGCTGCCGGTGCAGCTACTGACGGTGCTGGCGCCTTCGCTGATGCCGCTGATCGAACCGAATGCGCAGAAGGCTGCGCCGGTGGTCACCGCGATGGCGGCTGGCGCGCCGGGCGGCGTGCAGCCGGTGGCCACGGCGGCTTTGGTAGCGGCGACTTCCGCTGCCGTTCCCGCTGCGCCCTTGCGCGCCTGCGGCGCCCGCTAAACCGGTAAACCTGGGTCTGACCCGCAGGGTCAGACCCCGAACGGTCTCCAGGCCGAGGGCGGTCGCACTGACGGTGTCTGACCCTGCGGGTCAGACACCGGGTTACCGGTTTAAAATGCGCGCATGAAACTCATCACCAAGTTCACCAACATCAGCCTACGCGACCTGCTGGTCTCGTTCGCCCCCACCGTCCTGCTGATCGCCGGCGCCTGCGCGCTGGCCTACTGGATCATCGACCCCACCCCGCCGCGCGTGGTCAAGCTCTCCACCGGCCAGGAAAACAGCGCCTACGAAAACATCGGCAAGCGCTATGCGCAGGCAATGGCCAAGCACGGCATCAAGGTCGTCCTGCAGCAAAGCCAGGGCTCGCAGGAAAACCTGCAGCGCCTGAACAAAGGCGACACCGACATCGCTTTCGTGCAAAGCGGCTCCACCAACGAAGCCGAAGCCGAACGTACCGGCCTGGTCTCGCTGGGCAGCCTGTTCACTGAACCGGTGTGGCTCTTCATGCGCGAGAAGAAAGCCGTCAACAGCCTGACCCACCTCAAAGGCTTGAAGGTCAACCTCGGCCCCGAAGGCAGCGGCGTGCCGCGCCTGTTCCGCCAGGTACTGCAGATTAACGGCGTCCACAACGGCGACATCATCGCCAGCGATCTGGAAAACACGCCCGCCACGGTGGAATTGCTGGAAGGCCGCATCGACGCCCTGGTATTTGCCGCGGCGCCGGACGACCCGCTGATCCAGATGCTGCTGATGACGCCCGGGATCAAGCTGTTCAACTTCACCCAGGCCGAAGCCTACGCGCGCCGGCTGCCATTCCTGACCCACGTTACCCTGCCGCGCGGCATCGTCGACCTGGGCCGCGACCTGCCGGCCCGCGACTATCACCTGATCGCACCAACCGCCACCCTGGTTGCGCGCGAAGACCTGCATCCGGCCCTGATCGACCTGTTCGTGCAGGCTGCCAGCAGCATCCACAGCGGGGCCGGCTGGTTCCAGCAGCAGGGCCAGTTCCCGTCGCCGCGTTATACCGAGATCCCGGTGGCGCGCGAAGCGGCCAAGTTCTACAAGGACGGCCCGCCGTTCCTGCAGCGCTACATGGCCTTCTGGCTGGCCAATCTGTTCGACCGCCTGTGGGTGGTGGTGCTGGCCGCCGGCGCCTTGATCCTGCCGCTGTCGAAAGTGGTGCCGCCGCTGTATGTATGGCGCATCCGCTCGCGCGTCTACCGCTGGTACGGGCAACTGCGCTCGGTGGAGCAGGGCGTCGACGAGGGCAAACCGCGCGATGAACTGCTGCACCGCCTGGACCAGATCGAAGAACGGGTGAATCGCCTGACCGTGCCGCTGTCTTTTGCCGATGAGTTCTATGGCCTGCGCAACCACATCGAGTTCGTGCGCCAGAAGCTACGTACAAACACGTAAAACAACTTGAAAGTGTTGTATCCGCGAGAACCTTAATTGACAGTTGCTCATAGTTACCTCAAATATAAGCCGGGGAGTGAAACTGGTTTAACTACAAGGGGTAGCTATGGCACCAAGAAAACAGGTTCTCGCAATCGCAATTGCATCACTTTTCACCAATGCCGCGTGGGCGCAGGAAGCGCCTGCCGGCGAAACCGCCACCGTGGTGGTGACCGGTACCCGGGTCTCCAACCGCACGGTGCTCGATACCACCGCACCGGTGGACGTCATCAGCGCCGACAGCATCAAGAACGCCGGTGTTCCGGAAGTAACGCAAGCGCTGTCCGTGGCGCTGCCTTCATTGAATTTCCCGCGCCCCGGCCTGGCCGACGGCACCGACACCATCCGCCCGGCCACGCTGCGTGGCCTGGCGCCCGACCAGACCCTGGTGCTGGTCAATTCCAAGCGCCGCCATACGTCTTCGCTGGTGAACCTGAACGGCACCATCGGCCGCGGTTCGGCGGCGGTGGACATGAACACCATCCCGGCCGGCATCGTGAAGACCATTGAGGTGCTGCGTGACGGCGCTTCCGCACAATACGGTTCCGACGCGATTGCCGGCGTGATCAACGTGCGCCTGCGTACCGACCGTACCGGCGGCGAGGCCAGCGTGAGCTACGGACGGCGCGACACCGAATACAACTTCAATCCGGGCACGCCGCCTGCCGGCGCCACCTGGGGCGTGCAGGATTCGCGCGAGCGCAAGGACGGCAACACGCTCAATATCAGCCTGTGGAAGGGCATGGAGCTGGGCGAAAACGGCTTCCTGACCGTCGCGCTGGAACGCAAGCGCCAGGACCATACCGAGCGTTCGGGCTGGGACGTGCGCCAGCAATATCCGCTGGTGAATGGCGCCTTCGACCCGCGCGAAGCGAACTTCAACCGCTTCAACGCCTGGTACGGCGAGCCTGAGCTGACGCAGAGCACTTTCTTCGCCAATGCCGGTTACAACCTGGCCGGCGGCGTCAAGCTGTATGGCTGGACCAGCTACCAGGACCGCGATGCGCGTTCGGGCGGCTTCTTCCGCCGCGCGCTGCAGGATAACAATACGATCCAGATTTATCCGGATGGCTTCCTGCCGATCATTGCCCCGGCAGTGTCCGATTTCAGCGCCGCTTTCGGCGCTACCTGGACTGCCGGGGAATGGGAGATGGACAGCTCCATCACCTACGGCGACAACCGGATGGATTTCACCATCGAGAACACGCTGAACCGTTCCCTTGGCCCGGCCTCCAAGACCGTATTCGATGCGGGCGGCTTCAAGTACGACCAGCTTACCTTCAACCTGTCGGGCGTGCGCCAGTACGAAGTGGGCCTGTCCTCGCCGCTCAACGTGGCAGTGGGCGTGGAAGCGCGCCGCGAGGGCTACTCGCTGCACGCCGGCGAGCCTGACTCCTGGCGCAATGGCGGAGTGCTGCTGCCAAACGGCCAGCCGACGGCGTCCGGCTCGCAGGTGTTCCCGGGCTTCCGTCCGAGCGATGAATCGGATGCCAACCGCAAGGCTTATTCGGCCTATGTCGACGTGGAAGCGAACGTGACGCAGAACCTGCTGGCATCGGCCGCAATACGCGGCGAGCATTACTCCGACTTCGGCAACAACTGGTCGGGCAAGCTGGCGGCCCGCTACAACTTCTCGCCGTCGTTTGCGCTGCGCGGCTCTGCGCAGAACGGCTTCCGGGCGCCGTCGCCGCAGCAGCAGTTCTTTACTTCCACGGCTACCAACTTCGTTGGCGGTATCCCGTTCGACATCACCACCTTCAAACCGAGCGATCCGGCTGCGGTGGCACTGGGTGCCAAGCCGCTCGATGCCGAGAAGTCGACCAACTTCTCCCTCGGCGCCGTGGGCAAGATGGGCAAGGCCAGCCTGACGGTGGATGCGTTCCAGATCAAGATCCGCGACCGCATCGTATTGTCCGAGAACCTGCTGCAAACCAATGTGCGCGATTACCTGACGTCGCTGGGCTTCATCGGCATCGGTGGCGGGCGCTTCTTCATCAACGGCGTGAATACCACGACGCGCGGCGTGGACGTGGTGGCCAACTATCCGTGGAATGCCGGCAACGCGGGCAAGTTCGACTTCACGCTGGCGGGCAATTACACCAAGACCGAAGTAACCAAGGTGCCGGTGACCGCGCAGCTGGCTGCGCTGAATCCTGCGCCGCCGCTGTTTGACCGCGTCAATGTGCTGACGTTCGAGCATGGCACGCCGCAGACCAAGTTCACGGCCAGCGTGAACCATACGCTGGGCAACTGGAGCGGTACCTTCCGCGCCACGCGCTATGGCAAGGTGCTGCAACCGGATGCGAATCCGGCACGCGATCACTGGATGACGCCGAAGACTCTGGTTGACGTGGAAGGGCGCTACAAGATCACGCAGCGCCTGACTGCAGCGGTGGGTGCGGAGAACCTGTTCGACCAGTATCCGGATCCGTATCCGGCCCTGCTGAACGGTACCGGCAATGCGCCGTATTCCAATTACTCGCCATTCGGACGCTCCGGACGCTTTGTCTACGCTCGTTTGAACTACGCGCTTTAACCCTTCTTAACCTCGATTTACAGTTGAGGAGAATTCTTACAAGAGCGTAAAACTGCGATACAAAAAGCCGCGTTCCGGATACGCGGCTGTTACACCGGCCTGCGACCATGGGCATCGACGATATTGAACTATCCCGATGCCCATTTCATTTTCTACTTTCCGGCGCGCGCGCCTGGTGCGCGGCGCGCTGTCGCTGGCGGCCATTTTCCTGTTCTGCCTGAGCTACTGGATCCACCGGTATTTTGGTCCGGTCGATATCCACCAGATCGCCTACCACCTGAACTTCGGCCTCGATATCGCCAGGACGTCCGACCCCGTACTCACCAGGCGCTTCGTGCGCTGGTGCGTGCTTGCGCCGATATTGTTCTTCGTACTGCTTGGCTGGACGGAACGCCGCCTGGCCAGCAGGATGGCCCGCTTGCCGGCGTTGCTGCCGCCATTCCTGTTTGCTGCCGCCATTGGCTTCTGGCTGTGGGACGTGTCGGCGATCAAATACTTCGAGGCGAACTTCGGGCCGGACTATTTCGGCGCAAACTACGTGCCGCCTGCTTCGGTTGCGCTGCACGAACGGCAGGCGAAAAACCTGGTGCTGATTTACGTGGAGAGCCTGGAGACGGGCTACTCCGACCGCAAGGCTTTCGGGCGCGACCTGCTGGAGCCTTTGACCGCGCTGCAAGGGACCAGCTTCCCCGCCTACGAACAGGCGCCCGGCACCAGCTGGACCATCGCCGCGATGGTCGCCACCCAATGCGCCGTGCCGCTGGAGAAGGTGTCTATTTTTGACGGCAATACCCAGGGCCAGATGATGGAATCTTTCCTCGGCAAGGCCGTGTGCCTGAGCGACCTGCTGGCCCAGCGCGGCTACCGCAATGTGTTCATGGGCGGTGCCGCATCCAGCTTTGCCGGCAAGGACAAATTCCTGCGCCAGCATCACTACCACGAAGTCTACGGCAAGAATGAATGGCTGCAGCGCGGCGCCAGCGAAAGCGCCATGAATGGCTGGGGCTTGTACGATGCGGACTTGTTCCGCGAGGCGAAAGCGAGGCTGCGTGAGCTGGCGTCTTCCAGGCAGAAGTTCAACCTGTCGCTGCTGACCGTCGACACCCACGAGCCGGACGGCATGTTGTCGGCCCAGTGTGCGCAGCAAGGCTATGCGGAAAAATTCGACGGCGTCGTGTCCTGCACGGCGGCTGCGGTGGCGGACTTCGTGCGTTTTGCGGAGCGCAACGGCTATCTTGAAAACACCAATGTGGTGATTGTGGGCGACCACCTGTCGCGCAAGAATCCGCTGTCGGCACAACTGGCGCAAATGCCGCGGCGGACTATCTTCAACAGCTTCCTGGCGCACGATGCACCGGCGCCGAACCGTGCGCAGCTGCTGCATTTCGACATGCTGCCAACAATCCTGGAATTCATCGGCTACCAGGTGCCGGGCGGCCGCATGGGCCTGGGCTACAGCGGCTTCAATGCGCATCGCAGCTCGCCGCCGCCGGAACGGCTGGCGGCAATGGAGCGCGACCTTCTCAACCGGTCAAGCGAATACCTGGCCTTGTGGGAAGGCCCGAAATGAATCAGGCGCCGGCCCAGGGCAGGCCGGCCTTGCACCAGCCGCCGACCGTCTTGCGATGGCCGTTGGCATCCTTGTCGCCTTCGAAGCCTTCCAGGATGTCGTAGCACTGGGTATAGCCGGCCTCGGTCGCCGCCTTGGCCGCGTGGCGCGAACGCACGCCCGAACGGCACAGGAAGACGATCACCGTATCCTTGCCCGGCACGGCCGATGCCAACTGGCCCAGGAAGTCCGGATTCGGCGTCCCGCCCGGATACACGTTCCACTGCGCCGCATGGTGCTGTTCAGCCGGAATCGACACGCGTCCCACCCAATCCCGTTCGGCATTGGTCCGCACATCGACCAGGCGCACATGCGGGTCGCATTTCAGCAGCTCATATGCCTCTTGTGGGGTCACCGCACCGGCATAGGGCAGGGAAGTGTCGCGTTTGCGTGCACGGTCGAGGATTTCGGAGTTGGAACTCATGGTTTTTCCTTTATGATGACTGCACCACAACGATGCATTTGCTTCAATTGGTGCAAGTATGCACCACAACGGTGCGATAATCGGCAGATGCACCCGCATGGTGCGCCATTTGCGTGTCGTAGGCATGGATTTGGCTGGCATGATATCTGCTTAATGTACCACCAGCGTTCGCCGCACCCAAGTGGTCGCGGCAGTTTTTTCACTTAGGAGATATGTAATGGCACTGACCGCCGCAGACGTTCTGAAGATGGTACAAGAGCACGAAGTCAAGTTCGTGGACTTCCGTTTCGCCGATACCCGTGGCAAGGAACAGCACGTAACCGTGCCTGTGTCCCATTTCGACATCGACAAATTTGAATCGGGCCACGCTTTCGACGGTTCTTCCATCGCCGGCTGGAAAGGCATTGAAGCTTCGGACATGATCCTGCTGCCGGATCCTGCCACCGCCAATATCGACCCATTCTTCGAAGAAACCACCCTGTTCATGCAGTGCGACGTGATCGAACCGTCGGACGGCAAGGGCTACGACCGCGACCCACGCTCCATCGCCAAGCGCGCTGAAGCCTACCTGAAATCCTCCGGCCTGGGCGACACCGCCTACTTCGGCCCAGAGCCAGAATTCTTCATCTTCGACTCCGTGAAGTGGAAGATCGACATGTCCGGCGCCATGGTCAAGATCGACTCCGACGAAGCTTCCTGGTCGACCGACAAGGACATCGACGGCGGCAACTCCGGCCACCGTCCAACCGTGAAGGGCGGCTACTTCCCAGTGCCTCCAGTCGATTCGTTCCAGGACATGCGTTCCGAAATGTGCCTGATCCTGGAATCGATGGGCATCCCGGTCGAAGTGCACCACCATGAAGTGGCCGGCGCCGGCCAGAACGAAATCGGCACCAAGTTCTCGACCCTGGTTGAGCGCGCCGACTGGACCCAGAACCTGAAATACGTGGTGTGGAACGTTGCCCACTCCTACGGCAAGACCGCTACCTTCATGCCTAAGCCAGTGGTTGGCGACAACGGCTCCGGCATGCACGTGCACCAGTCGATCTGGAAAGACGGCAAGAACCTGTTCGCTGGCGACGGCTATGCAGGCCTGTCCGATTTCGCCCTGTACTACATCGGCGGCATCATCAAGCACGCCAAGGCACTGAACGCGATCACCAACCCAGGCACCAACTCGTACAAGCGCCTGGTGCCAGGCTACGAAGCGCCGGTGAAACTGGCTTACTCCGCACGTAACCGTTCGGCTTCGATCCGTATTCCACACGTGGCCAATCCAAAAGGCCGCCGTATCGAAACCCGCTTCCCGGACCCACTGGCCAACCCATACCTGTGCTTCGCTGCACTGATGATGGCCGGCCTGGACGGCGTGCAGAACAAGATCCACCCAGGCGAAGCAGCGTCCAAAGACCTGTACCACCTGCCACCGGAAGAAGATGCACTGATCCCAACCGTCTGCGCATCCCTGGAAGAAGCCCTGGATCACCTGAACAAGGACCGTGAGTTCCTGACCCGCGGCGGCGTCTTCACCGATTCGATGATCGATGCCTACATCGAACTGAAGATGACCGAAGTTACCCGCATGCGCCAGACCACTCACCCGGTCGAGTTCGACATGTACTACTCCCTGTAATCAGGGGACGATTGCCGGAATTAACTGGCAGTCAACAAAAACGCGAGGCCAGCAGCTTGCTTTCCTCGCGTTTTTTTTCGGATGTTGTATAGTCGGGGCATGAACACTCGCACTCTCGTATTACATGGGCTGGCGCTGCTGGCCGTGAGTGGCGCAGCGCAGGCGCAGCAAATTTTTCTCTGCGTGGATGCCGATGGCCGCAAGGAACTGACCGATAGCAGCCGCAAGGGGAAGAACTGCAAGATGCTGGACCTGCCCGGCGCTACCATTCCCGCGCCAGGCGGCGCGCGACGCGGCGCTGCGCCGTCAGCACCTGCCGTGGCGCCAGCCAATTTCCCGCGCGTGGAAAGCTCGGAACAGAAGGCCCGCGATGCGGACCGCCGCGCCATCCTGACCGATGAGCTCAACACCGAAAACCGTAAGCTGGCGGATTTGCGCAAGGAATTCAACAACGGCGAGCCTGAGCGCCGTGCCGACGAGCGCAATGCCGCCAAGTACCAGGAGCGCGTCGCTGGCCTGAAGGACAGCATCGCGCGTGCGGAACAAAACGTGGAAGCGCTGAAGCGCGAGCTTGCCAACATAAAATGACCCCAGACAGCCCTGCCAGTATCCGGCCCGCTGAACTGGCAGGGCTGGACCTGCTGGCATCGGCCGTCGTCATCGTCGATGGCGGCGGCCATATCCTGTACGTCAACGCCGCCGGCGAGAACCTGCTGGAATCGTCGCTGAAAGCCCTGGCGCGCCAGCCGCTGGGCGGCCTGTTCGCGGCGCCGCTGGAACTGGAAAACATCATTGCGCAGGCGCGCGAACACAAATTCTCCGACGTGCGGCAAGAGCTGGTGCTGGAACGCGCCGGGCGCGACGCACTGCACGTGCACATCATCGCCAGCGCGCTGGACGAGCCGGACGGCGCGGTAATGATCGAGCTGCGCGAGATCGTGCAGCAGATGAAGCAGGACCGCGAAGAGCGCCTGATGGACCAGAGCCAGGTCAACAAGGAGCTGATCCGCAACCTGGCGCACGAGATCAAGAACCCGCTGGGCGGCATCCGCGGCGCCGCCCAGTTGCTGGAGATGGAACTGCCGCCGCTGCACCTGACGCAGCTGCGCGAATACACCCAGGTCATCATCAAGGAAGCGGACCGCCTGCAAACGCTGGTGGACCGCCTGCTGGCGCCGCACCGCCGGCCGCACATCGTGGGCGACGTCAATATCCACGAAGTGCTGGAACGGGTGCGCAGCCTGATCCTGGCCGAATTCCCGGTCGGGCTCACCATCCGCCGCGACTACGACGCCTCCTTGCCCGAATTCCGCGGCGACAAGGAGCAGTTGATCCAGACGGTGCTCAACATCGCCCACAATGCCGCGCAAGCGCTGGCAGCGCGCATCGAACAGGGCGATGCCGAGATCATTTTCCGCACCCGCGTGGCGCGCCAGATGACGCTGGCGAAGGTGCGTTATCAGCTGGCATTAGATTTGCATATCATCGATAACGGACCGGGCATCCCGCCCCAGATCCGCGACCGCATTTTCTACCCGCTGGTGTCGGGCAGGGATGGCGGCAGCGGCCTGGGACTGACGCTGGCGCAAACCTTCGTGCAGCAGCACATGGGGGTTATCGAATGCGAAAGCAGGCCTGGTCAAACGGACTTCAGAATCTTATTGCCTTTGCCTTGATCGGATTAAATGAAACCAATCTGGATTGTTGACGACGACGAATCGATCCGCTGGGTGCTTGAGAAAGCCCTGGCGCGGGAGAATCTCGCCACGCGCAGCTTTGCCAATGCGCGCGATGCGGTCGCTGCGCTGGAACATGAGACGCCGCAGGTGCTGGTGTCGGACATCCGCATGCCGGGCGACTCCGGCCTCGACTTGCTGCAACTGGTGAAGCAGCGCCATCCCGGCCTGCCGGTGATCATCATTACCGCCTTTTCGGACCTGGACTCCGCCGTCGCGGCCTTCCAGGGCGGCGCGTTTGAATACCTTGCCAAGCCCTTCGATATCGACAAGGCGGTGGAATTGATCCGCCGCGCGCTGGACGAAAGCCTGCGCGAGTCGAGCATCGAATCGGGGCCGGCCGATACGCCGGAAATCCTGGGCCAAGCGCCGGCCATGCAGGAAGTCTTCCGCGCCATCGGCCGCCTGTCGCAATCGAACGTGACGGTGCTGATCACCGGCGAATCCGGTACCGGCAAGGAGCTGGTGGCACGCGCGCTGCACAAGCACAGCCCGCGCGCGGAGCAGCCCTTCATCGCCATCAATACGGCCGCGATTCCCAAGGACTTGCTGGAGTCCGAACTGTTCGGCCACGAGCGCGGCGCCTTTACCGGCGCGCAGACCACGCGCCGCGGCCGTTTCGAGCAGGCCGAAGGCGGCACGTTGTTCATGGACGAAATCGGCGACATGCCGTTCGATTTGCAAACGCGCTTGCTGCGCGTGCTGTCCGATGGCCACTTCTACCGCGTCGGCGGCCACTCGCCGTTGAAGGCCAATGTGCGCGTGATTACGGCAACACACCAGAACCTCGAACAGCGCGTGCGCGATGGCCTGTTCCGCGAAGACTTGTATCACCGCCTGAACGTGATCCGCTTGCGCCTGCCCAGTTTGAGGGAGCGGCGCGAGGATATCCCTATTCTGGTGCGCCACTTCCTGGTGCAAAGCGCACGCCAGCTGGGCGTGGAAGCCAAGCGCATGAGCGACTCGACGCTGGCCTTCCTGCAGCAGCTTGAGTTGCCGGGCAATGTGCGGCAGCTGGAAAACCTGTGCAACTGGATTACGGTGATGGCGCCGGGCCAGACGGTGGAGGTGAAAGACCTGCCGCTGGAACTGACGCAAGGGCAGGAGAGCGCCATGCATGCCGCCGCGCCGGCTGCGGCCGAAACGGCGATGCCGCAGCACCACGGCACCGTGCAGCCCTTGGCGCCACCGCCATTGGCTGCATCGCCGGAAGGCTGGCTTAGCCTGCTGGAACTGCAGGCGGCAGGCATGCTGAGCAGCGGCCAGCAGGACGTGATGGACGTGTTGGGCCGCCAGTTCGAATCGGCCCTGATCCGCACCGCGCTGAAGTACACGCACGGGCGCAAGAACGACGCCGCGATCCGCCTCGGCATCGGCCGCAACACCATCACGCGCAAGATCGCCGAGCTCGGCATCGACGGCGCCAAGGACGACTAACCCCCAATCCTCTTCAAAAAGGGGACGTAACACATTTTCTGCCGCAGCGGAAAATGTGTTACGTCCCCTTTTTTTCTTGCTATGCTGCGGGCTTGGAAATTTGAGGAGCCTGCATGCTGATTAACTGCGTCGCCTACCAGGATGGGCGCAAGCTGGCTGATCTCCCGGTAGAGGACATCAGCGATTACGTCGCGCGACAAGACGCCTTCGTCTGGGTCGCCCTGCGCGACGCCACCCGCGACGAACTCGAAGTGATGCAGGAGGAATTCGGCCTGCACGAACTGGCGGTGGAAGATGCTGGCCGCGGCCAGCAACGCCCCAAGATCGAAGAATACGGCGACTCCCTGTTCGTGGTCGTGAAGATGCTCGAATTGCGCGAGGAAGAGCTGCACGTGGGGGAAGTCGACATCTTCGTCGGCCCCAACTACGTGCTGTCCAACCGCTCCAATTCCACCCAGGATTTCCTCGGCGTGCGCGCCCGCGCCGAGCGCGAGCCGCACCTGCTGCAGCAAGGCGCCGGCTTCGTGCTGTATGCCCTGATGGATGCGGTGGTCGACCGCTACTTCCCGATCGTCGATTCGTTCGAGATGGAGCTGGAAAAAATCGAGGAGCGCATCTTCATCCAGGGTTCCCAGCGCGACAACATCGAGCGGCTGTATGAACTCAAGCGCAAAGTCATGACGGTGCGCCACACCGTGGCTCCCTTGCTTGATGCAATCGGCAAGCTGCACGGAGGGCGCGTGCCAGCGGTCTGCAGCAATACCCAGGAATATTTCCGCGACGTCCACGACCACTTGCTGCGCATCAACTCCGCCCTCGATACCATGCGTGAGACGATCGCCACCGCGATCCAGGTCAACCTGTCGATGGTGGCGCTGGAAGAGGGCGAGGTCAACAAACGGCTGGCAGCCTGGGCTGCGATTTTCGCGGTGCTGACCGCCTTCGCCGGCCTGTGGGGCATGAATTTCAAGCACATGCCGGAACTGGACTGGCGCTTTGGCTACCCGGCCGCCCTGACCCTGATGGCTGTTGTTTGCGGTGCATTGTATCGGCGCTTTAAGAAGGTGGGCTGGCTATAGCGGTATATAATTTACAATAAACAACCTCTAGTGGGGCTGGGCATGGTGGATGACGCAATGTTGTTCGACGATGATGAGATGCCAGCCCCGGCCGTGGCCTTGCCGCCCTGGGAAATCCTGATCGTTGATGACGAGGAAGCGGTGCACCAGGTCACTGAACTGGTGATGTCGGATTTTGAGTTCGACGGCCGCCGTGTTCATTTCTCCCACTGCTATTCCGGTGCCGAGGCGCGCGAACAGCTGTCGCAGCCCGGCCAGTTTGCCCTGATCCTGCTCGACGTCGTGATGGAGTCCGAGCATGCCGGCCTGGAGCTGGTGCGCTATATCCGCGAAGAGCTGGGCGACCACAATGTACGCATCGTGCTGCGCACCGGCCAGCCTGGCCAGGCGCCGCAGGCATTGGTGCTGAAGACTTACGACATCAACGATTACCGTGAAAAGACCGAGCTGACCCACGCCAAGCTCAGTACGGTGTTCTATTCCGGCCTGCGCGCCTACCGCGACCTGATGCGCCTGGAGCGCGCCCGCCTGGGCTTGCGCCGCTCGATCGATGCCATCACCCAGGTCTGCGATTCGGACAACCTGCGCCACTTCTGCTCGGCCGTGCTGGAGCAGGCCTCGGCCTTGCTGGGCCGCCAGGCCGAAGGCGTGTGCGCGAGCCGCATGAATGCCTACGCCGCGGCGCGCCAGCCGGGCCGGCTGCAGGTGCTGGCTGTCACCACGGCGTATGCCAGCCTGGCGCTGGAAGAAACGCTGGAGCACCTGCCGGTGCAGGTGCGCGATGCTTTCGTGCGTTGCATGGCGGAGCAGGCCGACCATTATGGCCCGCAGTACTACGCCTGCTATTACCGCACGCGCGACGGCAACGAAAGCTTGCTGTACATGTCGTTCAGCGAACCGGTGGAAGACGCGGAGCGCGAACTGCTTGGCCTGTTCTCGGCGAACGTCGCGATCACCTACGAGCGCCTGCTGGAGCGCGAGGAGCTGGTGGCGACCCAGGATGCCATCATCCACATTCTTGGCGAAGCGCTGGAAAGCCGTTCGGCCGCTTCCGGCGGCCACGTCGAGCGCGTCGGGGAAATTGCCGCCATGCTGGGCGCGGCGGTCGACATGCCGGACAGCGCAGTGCGGCAGTTGCGCCAGGCAGCGCCGCTGCACGATATTGGCCATGCCGGCATCCCCGACGAGATCCTCAACCTGCCTGGGCCGCTCGATGCGGCCCAGCGCACGCGCATGCAAGGTCATAGCGATATAGGCTGGCACATGCTGTCTTCCTCAACGCAGCCGGTGCTGCAACTGGCTGCGCGCATCGCCCACGAGCACCATGAGCGCTGGGATGGCGCCGGCTATCCCCGCGGCTTGCAGGGCGGCGACATCAGCCTGGCGGCGCGCATCACGGCGCTGGCCGATTTCGTCGATGCCATGGTGAGCCCGCGCAGCTATCGCCCGGCACATTCCCTGCAGCATGCGCTGGAGGAGGTGCGCGAGGGTAGCGGCAGCCGTTTCGATCCGGCGCTGGCCAACCTGCTGCTGCAGCACCAGGACGAGCTGCGCGACCTGTACCGGCGCCACCCACCGCATTAGGAGCAAGGCCATGGAATTATTCGACGCCAATGACGCGCGCACCCTGGCCGAAGCGGCGTTGCGCTCGATTACCGATTCCACTGCGCGTGCGCGCGGCGACGAATTCTTTCGTGTGCTGGTGCACGACCTGGCCGCGGCGCTGGACGTGACCTATGTGATTGCGGGCCGCGTGATCCGCATGCCGGACGGGCAGGAAGGCATACGCACGCTGGCGGTATGGGGCGGCGCAGGCTTCCTGCCCAATATGGAATACAGCCTGGAGCACACGCCGTGCCACAACGTCACCGACCAGACCATGTGCTTCCATGGCTGCGGCATCCAGCAGGACTACCCGCTCGACACGCTGCTGGTGGACATGAAGGCGGAAAGCTATGTCGGCATGCCGATGGTCGACACCGAAGGCAAGACGCTGGGCATCCTGTCCGCTATCGACACCAAGCCGATCGATGAAAACAAGCGCTTGCTGGCGCTGTCGCTGTTGTCGATCTTCGCTGCGCGTGCGGCGGCCGAGCTGCAGCACCAGGACCGCGAGCACCTGCTGGAAGAAAAGGTGTCGCGCCGCACCGAAGCCTTGCGCGCGGCCCAGGCCAGCCTGGTGGAACAGGAGAAGCTGGCGGCGCTGGGTTCGCTGGTGGCCGGCGTGGCGCATGAAGTGAATACGCCGGTCGGCGTGGCGCTGACGGCAGCGTCGGCCATGAGCAGCTATACGGCGCAACTGGTGCAGGCGCTGGAGGCGCCGAAAGTGAGCCGCTCCGACCTGGTCAGCCTGGCCTCGCGCCTGAACGACGCTGCGGCCCTGATCGAGCAGAACCTGCATCGTGCGGCTGGCTTGATCGGCAATTTCAAGCAGCTGGCGGTGGACCAGGGTACCGAGCATGTGAGCACGCTGGCGCTGAAGGATTATGTGCAGGGCGTGGTGTCGGCGCACAGTCCGGAACTGCGCAAGGCGCGCATCCGCGTCGAAGTGGAGATGGACCACTTGCTGCGGCCACGGCTGCCGCCAGGGAAGTTCTCGCAGGTGTTGTCCAACCTGTTGATGAATGCCGCCCGCCATGCCTATCCGGATGGACAGGGCGGCACGGTGACGGTGCGCGCCACGGCGGCCGACGGCTGGCTGGAAATGGATTTCATCGACCACGGGGTCGGGTTGGCGCCCGGCGTGCGGGAAAGGATCTACGAGCCCTTCTTCACCACCAAGCGCGGGCAGGGCGGTTCAGGGCTTGGCATGCATATCGTCTACACCATCATGCAGCAGATGGGCGGCGCGGTGGAAGTGCACAGCAAGCCCGGCGCGGGCTGCCGCTTCCACCTGCGCATGCCGTTCGAGGTCAAGTCTTGTCTGCCGCCTGCATCGACAGGGCAACAGCCTCCGCCACCTTGATGCCGTCCACGCCGGCCGACAGGATGCCGCCGGCATAGCCTGCGCCCTCGCCGGCCGGGAACAGGCCGCGCGTGTTCAGGCTTTGCAAGTCGTCGTTATTGCGCTTGATGCGGATTGGCGACGAAGTGCGGGTTTCCAGGCCGGTCAGCACCGCGTCGTGCTTGAAGTAGCCCTTGACCTGCTTGTCGAAAGCCGGGAAGGCTTCGCGCAGCGCCACCACGGCGTATTCCGGCAGGATGGTGGCCAGGTCGGTCCAGGTAATGCCTGGCTTGAACGAAGGAATCACGCCACCGACGTCGCCGGATGGCCGGCCCGCCACGAAGTCACCCATCAGCTGGCCGGGCGCGTTGTAATTCGAGCCGCCCAGCACATAGGCTTTCTCTTCCAGGCGGCGCTGCAGTTCGATGCCGGCCAGCGGGTGGCCCGGGTAATCTTCTTCAGGGCTGATCGACACCACGATGGCGCTGTTGGCGTTGCGTTCGGCGCGCGAATATTGCGACATGCCGTTGGTCACCACGCGGCCCGGCTCCGATGCTGCCGCAACCACGGTGCCGCCCGGGCACATGCAGAAGCTGTACACCGCGCGGCCATTGCTGGCGTGGTGCACCAGCTTGTAGTCGGCCGCGCCGAGGATGGGGTGGCCGGCGTTCGGTCCGAAGCGGCACTGGTCGATCAGCGACTGCGGGTGCTCGACGCGGAAGCCGATGGAGAACGGCTTGGCTTCCACGTAGACGCCGCGCTCGTACAGCACCTGGAAGGTATCGCGCGAGCTGTGGCCGATGGCCAGCACCACATGGTTGGTTTCAATGTACTCGCCGCTGGCCAGGTGCAGGCCGTGCATCTGGCGCACGCCGTTTTCCTCGCGGATGTCAAAGTCGGTCACGCGCTGCTCGAAGCGGATTTCGCCGCCCAGGGCGGTGATTTCCTCGCGCATGTTTTCCACCATCTTGACCAGGCGGAAAGTGCCGATGTGCGGCTTGCTGACGTAAATGATCTCTTCCGGAGCCCCGGACTTGACGAACTCGGTCAGCACCTTGCGGCCATAGTGCTTGGGGTCGCTGATCTGGCTGTACAGCTTGCCGTCCGAGAAGGTGCCGGCGCCACCTTCGCCGAACTGCACGTTCGATTCCGGGTTCAGTACGCGCTTGCGCCAGAAACCGAAAGTATCCTTGGTGCGCTCGCGTACGGTCTTGCCGCGTTCGAGGACGATGGGCTTCAGTCCCATCTGGGCCAGGATCAGGGCCGCGAACAGACCGCAAGGGCCCATGCCGATTACGACCGGGCGCGGCTGCCTGCCGTCGGCGTTGACGCCATGGGCCACGAATTTATAGGCCATGTCCGGCGAGACCATCAGGTGCTTGTCGTCGGCGCGTTTGGCCAGGATGCCGGCATCGTCCGTGGTTTCCACGTCGACCGAATAAATTAACGAGATGTTGGCCTTCTTTCGCGCATCATAGCTGCGTTTGTAGACAGTAAAGCCCAGCATCTGCTCCGGTGAAATCTTCAGGCGGGCCAGGATGGCCTTGGCCAGTTCCGGTTCCTCGTGGTTGAGAGGGAGCTTGATTTCGTTCAGTCGCAACATGGTGGTCTTTCTCGGCAAGATGGGGCGCGCAACGGGCCCAAAGGCGACATTTTACCCGCTTTCATTGGTTGTAATCACGCAACGCTGTAGCGGGTCGATACAAACGTTTACTGTACTTTACAAAGGAAGGGTGCAATAGTTGATTGATTGCGCAGCTTGCTAATATGCAAGATTAGTTATTCGAGCAATTACTTCACTGGGCTGACCGATTAATTCGAGCAGCTGTCTAATTGTCGCCAATTATATTGGCTGCAATGTCTGAATATTAATTTGCACACATTTTCACTTAAATGTGAAAAAAGCTTCATATAGTGCAAAATTCTTTTAAATATATTCAATTTTCACTCTTCTGTAGCGATGTTCATTCAACTACGTAGTCTTGCGTGGTAATCGTTTGGCACTGTTGTTTTTTGTCATATGGCTTGTGCTTTTATTGACATAGACAAGTTGGCTATGGTCTTATCCTACGCTGAAATCAATTGATGCAATTGACTTCGGTATCGCCCAAAAGGCGACCATGTTTTTTTGGTTTAGTCGGGACAAACAAATATTTTAGGAACCAAAATGTTGAAAAAGACGATTCTTGTTCGTTCGCTGGCTGTGGCCTTCGGCGGCGCAGCGGTGATCGCCGCGATGCCGGCCATGGCACAACAAGCTGCTGACCCATCGGTCCAGCGCGTGGTGGTGACCGGCTCCCTGATCAGCCGTGCCGATAAGGAAACCCCATCCCCAGTGCAGGTGCTGACCTCGGAAGACCTGGCCAAGACCGGTATGACTTCCATCGCAGAAGTGCTGAGCAACCTGACCGCGAACGGCCAGGGCGCACTGTCCGCCGGTTTCGGTGGCGCGTTCGCTAACGGCGGCGCTGGCGTTTCCCTGCGCGGCATGACCGTGGGCCTGACCCTGGTGCTGATCGACGGCCACCGCATGGCTCCGTACCCACTGTCGGACGACGGCCAGCGCCAGTTCGTCGACATTTCCTCGATCCCATTCGACGCCGTTGAGCGCGTTGAAGTGCTGAAAGACGGCGCTTCCTCGCTGTACGGTTCCGATGCGGTGTCGGGCGTGGTCAACATTATCCTGAAGAAGCAGTTCAACGGCACCAACATCAAGGCTGATGGCGGCAATTCGCAGCACGGTGGCGGCAAGAACTACAAAGTTGCCCTGACCCACGGTTTCGGCGACCTGCAGAACGATGGCTACAACGCCTTCGCTGCCCTGGAACTGCGCCATGCTGACGCCATCAAAGTGTCCGATCGCGACAACTACGATTGGGCCAATGCTGACTGGACCAGCCGTGGCGGTACCAACCTGAACCGTGGCGTTCCGACTGCGGCGAACTCGTTCCTGTCCCCAACCACGACCCCGTTCTTGTACAACGGCCAGGGCGCAAGCAATCCAGCCAACTTCCAGTTCCTGGACGCTAACTGCGACTACGCCAAGTACCGCGCGGGCGGTTGCGCTGTACGCGACACCGTGTCGAACATCCAGCCAGAATCGCGCAACGTGAACATGCTGGTCGGCTTCACCAAGACCCTGGGCGACGACTGGAAACTGTCCGCCAAGGCATCCTGGTTCAAGCGCGAAAGCGAGAACAACCGCGGCCTGCCACCGACCTTCGTGTCGGGCGCTTCGATCCCTGCGTTCACTTCCCTGATCCCGGGCCAGGCCCCAGCACTGGTGAATGCGGTTGCTGATGCCCGTATCCCAGCCTCCATGTCCTGGAACAAGCTGGGCGTGCCGGCACGTCTGTTCGGCCAGATCCCTGGCGCAGGTCCAGGCACCAACCGTGACAACGAAGCCACCTCCAAGCGCTTTGCAGTCGACATCTCCGGTACCGCAGCTGGCTGGGATATCGCTGGCGCAGCTGGCATTACCGAAGCGAAGGCCGACATCGAACTGAGCGGCCTGCTGTACCGCGTCGCAATGTACAACGCGTTGATTTCGGGTCGCTTCAACCCGCTGGGCGGCAATTCGCAAGCCGTGATGGATGAAGTGCTGCCGCGCTTCTCCAATACCTCGACCTCCAAGCTGAAGTTTGCTGAAGTGCACGGTTCCCGTGAGCTGATGCAACTGGCTGGTGGCCCGCTGAGCATCGCAACCGGTATCAGCTGGATGAAGAAGGACCTGGATGCTCCGCCTCCAAGCCTGCAAGCTGAAGGCAAGGTCAGCAACGGTGCGGCTTACGCCTTCGGTTCCGAGACCAACACCGCAGCGTTTGCTGAATTGTCGGCTGTTCCAATCAAGAGCCTGGAAGTGAGTGCGTCGGCACGTTACGACCACTACGATACCTACGGTAATTCGTTCACCCCAGGCGCCAAGTTCAAGTGGAGCCCGCACCCGATGGCTACCGTGCGTGGTACCTTCGCACGCGGCTTCCGCGCACCGAATGCGGCTGAAGTGGGCACTGCAGGTTCGATCTTCACCTTCAACGCGATTGACGATCCGATCCTGTGTAAGGATGGCAATAAGGCAACCCCAGGCAACGTACCGGGCGCTTGCAATATTTCGCCAATTTACGTGCAGGTCACCACTCCAAGCCTGCAGCCAGAAAAGTCGAAGTCGTACACCTTCGGCCTGATCCTGGAGCCGGTGAAAAACCTGAGCGCGACCATCGACTACTACAAGATCGAGGTGATGAACCAGATCAACACCGCTTCCGGTCTGCCTGGCTTCGTGCCTGACCTGGTACGTGGTCCTGTAGCACCGGTGGATATCGTTGGTGCTGACGGCGTTGTTCGCCAAGGCATGCCATCGGTCGGCCCGATCTCCTACGCGACCTCGCCATACGTCAACTCCGGCACCACCAGCACCCAGGGTGTTGAACTGGACCTGAACTGGAAGATGAACCTGGGCGAAGCAGGCAAAGTGCGCGCCAACCTGACCTTCAACCACCTGATCAGCTATGAGCTGGAATCGGCTGGCGAGAAATTCGAGCTGGCCGGCACCCACGGTCCTTCCGTCGTGTCTGGTAACACCGGCAACCCTAAGAACCGTGCTCAGCTGGTGCTGGGTTGGGACAAGGGCCCAGTGGGCGTGACCACCACCTTCAACTGGGTGTCGGACTACTCGAACCTGGATCCATCGCTGGGTGAGCTGGATTGCACCCACGTGGCAGCAGGTGTCGGTGGCCGCGGTTACTTCGCCAACGTTGCTGGTTCGAAGAACCCAGCGAGCTACTGCCGCACCCCGTCCTTCCTGTCGACCGACCTGAACGTGACTTACAAGGTGAACAGCAATCTGAGCCTGCGTGCTTCGATCCTGAACCTGTTCGACCGCCAGCCTCCAATCGACGTGGCAACCTACGGCAACGCCGGCGCAGTGACGGCTTACAACGCCTCCCTGCACCAGGCAGGCGCTGTTGGCCGCTTCTTCAGCATCGGCGCAAGCTACTCCTTCTAATCGGAGTTGTAGCAAACGAAAGGGACGCTTCGGCGTCCCTTTTTTTATGTTGGGTGCACGCCATACCGCCTTGTCGGATCCCGGCAGCCTTCCCGGCGACTCCGGCACAATCGCCTTTTTTCATTTTTCCTTGATGAATTGACATGCTCTGATAAGCAAGCCGCAACCGCGGCAAGCACAAAAACAGAGAGTCAAAGAGGAAACGATGATAAAAGAAACCATCCTGTCGCGTTCAGTGCGACTGATGTTCATGGCCGGCCTGGGCGTTGCTGCCTTGCCGGTCATGGCTGAGGAGAACATCCAGCGGGTCGAGATTACCGGTTCGGCAGTCAAGCGCGTGGCGGTTGAAGGCGCGCTGCCGGTGCAGACCTTGTCCAAGGCGCAGATCGAGCAGACCGGCGCCACCACCGTGGCCGACCTGGTTGCCACGCTGCCTTCAATGCAGGGCTTTGTCACTTCGTCGGCGTCGATCAACGGCGGCGGCGGCGGTGTGCAGACCGCCTCGGTGCACGCCATCGGCACCGGCTATACGCTGGTGTTGCTGAACGGCCGCCGCATCGCGCCTTACAGCTCGGGTTCAGCGGTCAACCTGGCCTCGATCCCGCTGTCGGCGGTGGAACGGGTGGAGATCCTGACCGACGGCGCGTCGGCACTGTACGGTTCCGATGCGATTGCCGGCGTGGTCAACTTCATCCTGAAGAAGAACCAGACCGACGCCAACATCGAGCTGACCTACAACCGCCCCACCAAGGGCAGTGCCGGCGCCACCTCCAACGTTGCCATCTCCAAGGGCTTCGGCGAGCTGGAGACCGATGGCTTCAACGTGCTGCTGGCTTACAGCCACGACACGCAGAAAGAGCTGAGCGCCAGCGACCGCCGCTTCTCGGCGCCCGGCGGCGTGCACGAATTCAGCGAGGGCGGCAAGCGCTATTCGCTGTACCAGGTATCGGCCAATTCGATCCCGGGCAATGTCAATGCGCGCACCACCAATGGCAATGTGCTGTTCAATCCAAGCCTGATCAACACCGGCGCTTGCGGCGCGCCGAATACCTTCAAGGTGGGCGACCGCTGCATGTTCAACTATGGTTCCGTGGTCGAACTGCTGCCGGAACTGAAACGCGATGGCCTGTTTGCCTCCACCAACATCAAGCTCAATGCCGACTGGACCTTCTTTGCCGAAGGCCTGTATTCGAAGTTCACCAGTACGGCGCGCTATGCGCCGCCGGCCCAGCCGCTGTCGCTGGATATCAATTCCGCGCTGTACAAGGCCAACGTGGTGCCGGCGCTGGTCAAGCTGGGCGTGGACCCGGCGACGGTGAATTCCGCCACCATGAGCCTGCGCCTGGTCGATGCGGGCGGCCGTACCGACGACTGGAAGACCGAAGCGAGGCACCTGGCGCTCGGCGTTGAAGGCCGGCTGGCCGGCTGGGACCTGACCGCCTCGTACACGCATTCCGAAACCAAGGCGGAAGACCATGCAGTCGCCGGCTACACCAGCAGCGACAAGCTGGACGCCCTGATGGCCTCCGGCGCCTACAATCCCTTCATTGTGCCGACTGCTGAAACGCGCGCCGCGCTGGCTTCGGCCGTGCTGCACCAGCAGCTGGACGAAACCACCTCGAAGATCGATGTCGTGAACCTGCGCGGCTCGCGTCCGGTATTCGAGGCGCCGGGCGGTTCGGCCATGCTGGCGCTGGGCGGCGATTTCCTGCGCCAGAAATATGTCTACGATCCAAGCGCGATCACGATGGGCGCCAACAGCCTGCAGCCGGACTTTACCGATAGCCCGATCGGCGGCATTTCCGGCTCCCTGCCGACCGACGCCTCGCGCAAGAACTGGGGTGCGTTCGCCGAACTGGTGGTGCCGGTCGTGAAAGGCCTGGAGCTGACGGGCGACGTACGCTATGACAGCTATGACGCGGTGAAGGACAAGATGAACTTCGACAGTACCGGCAAGCTGGTCGCGCCGGGTACCAAAGGCAATGAGGCCAGCAAGACTACCTACAAGCTGGCTGCGGCCTGGCGACCGGCCGATACGGTGCTGGTGCGCGGCTCTTACGGCACCGGCTTCAAGGCGCCGGTGATGACCGATATCACCAACCCGCTGCAAGGTGGCGGCTCGTCGAATGCGCATCCATGCCCGATCACTTCCGGTCCGCTGCTGCCGCTGTGTAACGGCACTTCCGAATACAACCTGCTCAGTGGCGGCAACCCGTATTCCGGCGCGACCGGTTTGAAACCGGAGACTTCGAAGCAGGCTTCCATCGGCCTGCGCGTGGAACCTACGCGCGCGCTGTCGATCGGCTTCGATTTCTGGGATGTGAAGATCAGCGACCAGATTTCCAAGCTGCCGGAGAACGAGGTGTTCAACAACCCGGCCAAGTATATGGGCCTGTTCGTATCCTACTACGACCCGATCCAGAAACAGGACACGCTGGCCGCCGCGCTCACGCCATTCAATTTGGCCAAGTCGCACTACCAGGGCATCGACTGGGACCACACCTACAAGCTGGGCAAGCTGGCGTTCAACTGGACCGGTACTTATATGAAGAAGGCCGATTTCCAGACGCTGGCGACCGACCCGGTCGAAAACAGCGTGGGGCGCTTCGATTCGTATAACTCGGTGACCTTCCGCTGGATCAGCAAGGTGGTGGCGAGCTGGAAGCAGTCGGATGTGCTGACGCATTCGCTGACCGGGGCGTTCAAGTCCGGCTATCACGATATGCCGATCAGCGCGGACAGCCTGGCGGTGCGGGACGAGGCGGGCAATTTCGTGGCATCGAACCGCAAGGTGGATGATTACCTGGTGTGGGACTGGCAGACGCGCTATCGCTTCAATCCGAATCTGGTGCTGACTGGCGGAATCAAGAACCTGTTTGACCGTGAGCCGCCGTTCTCGCAGCGGATTGCGGGTGGCGGGAACCAGATGGGGTTTGATGCGCGGTATACCGATCCGCTGGGGCGGCAGGTTTATCTGGTGGGGAACTACAAGTTCTAACCCGGCAAACCAGGGTCAGACCCGCAGGGTCTGACCCCCAACGGTCTTGCGGCCTGGGGTCGGGTTCGAGGCTTTTGACCTTCGCAATAAGTCAAAGGCCCACAACCAAACCCGCGGCAGTTGAGCAGACCCGGGTTTACCGGTTTTCAGATCCCGCCCCACGCCGCAGACAGGATCGATACCGCCGCTAAAGCCGCCGTCTCCGTCCGCAAGACCCGCGGCCCGATAGACAAGGGCAGGGCCCCATGCCGCAAAGCCTCAGCCTCCTCCTCATCGGAAAAGCCACCTTCCGGCCCGACCATGATGCTGAGCGCCTGCGCCGGCTGGTGCCTTGCCCAATCGGCCAGCGATTCCGTCGCGCGCGGCGTCAGGATCACGCGCTTGTGCAAATCCTGGCGCGCAATCCAGTCGCGGAACTCCAGCGGCGGCGCTACCGATGCCAGGCGGTTGCGCCCGCACTGTTCCGAAGCCGACACCACGATCCCATTCCAATGCTCCAGCTTTTTCTCAGCCCGCTCCGCCGACAGCCGCACCACGCAGCGCCGCGCCGCCAGCGGCTGGATGCCGGCCACGCCCAGTTCCACCGCCTTCTCGATAATCCAATCCATCTTCGAGCCCTCGGGCAACGCCTGGGCCAGGGTCACGGCAAAGGGCAGCTCCGCTTCGCGCGGATCAAAGACCTTGATTTCCGCCCAGGCCTTTTTCTTTTGCACATCTGTCAACACTGCCGTATACTCGCCGCCATCGCCATTGAACAGGGTCAACGTGTCGCCCGGCTCCATGCGCACCACATTGATATGGTGGGCAACGTCGGCTGGCAGCTCCAGTTGCTGGCCTGCGGCAAGGGGCTGTTGCACGTGGAAACGGGGCATATGGTCACTTCGGAAAGGTTGAAATGCACCAATTTTAAGCGCTGCTGTCACGCTCTGGTAAAATATCGGGTTCCATAGGCGGCGTCTGCCGCAGTGCACCAAATACTCAACCTTCCTCGATACACGATGAAAACTTCGCTCCCCTTCACCAAAATGGCCAACGCGATCCGTGCGCTGGCAATGGACGCTGTGCAGAAGGCCAATTCCGGCCACCCAGGCATGCCAATGGGCATGGCTGAGATCGCCGTAGCACTGTGGAGCGGTCATCACCGCCATAACCCGACCAACCCAGCCTGGGTCAACCGCGACCGCTTCCTGCTGTCGAACGGCCACGGCTCGATGCTGCATTACGCGCTGCTGCACCTGTCGGGTTATGACCTGCCGATGGAAGAGATCAAGAATTTCCGCCAACTGCACTCCAAGACGCCGGGCCACCCTGAAGTGGGCTACACCCCAGGCGTGGAAACCACTACCGGCCCGCTGGGCCAGGGCATCGCCAACGCAGTCGGCATGGCGCTGGCTGAGTGGCTGCTGGCATCCGAATTCAACAAGCCAGGCTTCGACGTGGTCGACCACTACACCTACGCCTTCATCGGCGACGGCTGCCTGATGGAAGGCATCTCGCACGAGGTGTGCTCGCTGGCCGGCACCCTGGGCCTGAAGAAGCTGATCGCCCTGTACGACGACAACGGCATCTCCATCGACGGCAAGGTTGAAGGCTGGTTCACCGACGACACCCCTAAGCGTTTCGAGTCCTACGGCTGGAACGTGATCAAGAACGTGGACGGCCACGACGTCGCTGCGCTGTCCGCCGCGATCGAACAAGCCAAGAAATCCGACAAGCCGACCCTGATCTGCTGCAAGACCATCATTGGCAAGGGCTCGCCAAACCTGCAAGGCGGCGACAAGGTGCACGGCGCACCGCTGGGCGACAAGGAAATCGCCGCAGTGCGCGAGTACATCTCCTGGGGCGCCGAGCCGTTCGACATTCCTCACGACGTCAAGGAAGCGTGGGACTTCAAGGAAGAAGGCGCGAAATTCGAAGCCAGCTGGAACGAAATGTTCGCCAAGTACTCCGCCCAGTACCCAACCGAAGCTGCTGAACTGACCCGCCGCATGAAGGGCGAACTGCCGGGCAACTTCCAGGCAACCCTGGACGCCGCCATTGCCGCCTGCGTCGAGAAGAAAGAAACCATCGCCACCCGCAAGGCATCGCAGAACGCGATCCAGGCGCTGGCACCGGTGCTGCCGGAATTCCTGGGCGGCTCGGCCGACCTGACCGGCTCCAACCTGACCAACTGGAAGGAATGCATCGCCGTCCGTTCCGGCGTGCCGGGCAATCATATCAACTACGGCGTGCGCGAGTTCGGCATGTCCGCCATCATGAACGGCGTCGCCCTGCACGGCGGCTACATCCCGTTCGGCGCGACCTTCCTGACCTTCGCCGACTACAGCCGCAACGCACTGCGCATGGCCGCGCTGATGAAGCAGCGTTCCCTGTTCGTGTTCACCCACGACTCGATCGGCCTGGGCGAAGACGGCCCGACCCACCAGTCCGTGGAGCATGTGTCCTCGCTGCGCCTGATCCCGAACCTGGACAACTGGCGTCCTGCCGACACCGTCGAATCCATGGTCGCATGGGGCGAATCCGTGAAGCGCAAGGAGGGCCCGTCGACCCTGATCTTCTCGCGCCAGAACCTGCCGTTTATCGAGCGTTCCGCTGAAGTCCTGGCCAACGTCGCCAAAGGCGGCTATGTGCTGTCCGACGAAGCCGGCGCCAAGGCCATCCTGATCGCCACCGGTTCCGAAGTGGAACTGGCCATGAAAGCCGCCGCCGAACTGAAGGCAGCCGGCACCCCGGTACGCGTGGTTTCCATGCCGTCGACCGACGTGTTCGACCGCCAGGACGCGGCCTACAAGGCATCCGTGCTGACCAAGGGCCTGCCACGCGTGGCGATTGAAGCAGGCGTCACCGCATTCTGGTACAAATATGTCGGCCTGGAAGGCGCGGTGGTCGGTATCGACACCTTCGGCGAATCCGCACCGGCCGGCGTGCTGTTCAAGCACTTCGGCTTCACCGTCGACAATGTCGTGGCAAAAGTCAAAGCAGTCATCTAATTTCTATCATCAGGAGTAAACAGCATGACGATCAAAGTAGCAATCAACGGTTATGGCCGTATCGGCCGCAATGTCCTGCGCGCTTTCTACGAAGGCGGCAAAAAGCAGGACATCCAGATCGTGGCGATTAACGACCTGGGCAACGCCGAGTCGAACGCCCACCTGACCCGCTACGACACCGCCCACGGCAAGTTCCCAGGCACCGTCACGGTGGAAGGCGACAACATGATCGTGAACGGCGACAAGATCCGCGTGTTCGCACAGCGCAACCCGGCTGAAATCCCATGGGGCGAGCTGGGCGTGGACGTGGTGCTGGAGTGCACCGGCTTCTTCACCACCAAGGAAAAAGCATCGGCCCACCTGAAAGGCGGCGCCAAGAAAGTGATCATCTCCGCACCAGGCGGCAAGGACGTTGACGCGACCGTCGTGTACGGCGTGAACCACGGCGTGCTGAAGGCTTCGGACACCGTGATCTCGAACGCATCCTGCACCACCAACTGCCTGGCCCCGCTGGTCAAGCCGCTGAACGACGCCATCGGCCTGGAAACCGGCCTGATGACCACCGTGCACGCTTACACCAACGACCAGGTCCTGACCGACGTGATGCACGAAGACCTGCGCCGCGCCCGTTCCGCCACCCAGTCCATGATCCCGACCAAGACCGGCGCCGCTGCCGCTGTTGGCCTGGTGCTGCCTGAACTGAACGGCAAGCTGGACGGATACGCGATCCGCGTTCCGACCATCAACGTGTCGATCGTCGACCTGTCCTTCATCGCCAAGCGCGACACTACCGTTGAAGAAATCAACAAGATCATGAAGGAAGCATCGGAAGGCGCACTGAAAGGCGTGCTGACCTACCAGACCGAGCCTCTGGTCTCGGTGGACTTCAACCACAACCCAGCCTCGTCGAACTTCGACGCCACCCTGACCAAGGTGTCGGGCAAGCTGGTCAAGGTATCGTCCTGGTACGACAACGAGTGGGGCTTCAGCAACCGCATGCTGGACACCACCGTGGCCCTGATGAGCGCCAAGTAATTCCTCGCTTCAGCCACAAGAAAGCGCCCACCCGGGCGCTTTTTTTTTATCCCGCGAGGCGGGCCAGGCGCCGGGCTTCTTCGCGCACGGCGTCGCGCAGTTCTTCCGGGCCTTCGATGGTGAAGTCGAAGTTGAAAGAGGCCAGCATGCGCGCAAACCAGCTGTAGCTGGTCGTGGTTGTCTGCAGCCGCACGCCGCCTTCCACCTCGGCCAGCGGCCCGATATAGCGACCCACTTCGCGGGCGGCACAGGCCAGGTCCGTGTGCAGCAGCACTTGTACCGGCAGGGGCCGCGGCAAGGTTGCCATGGCGTGCTGCAACTGGGCAGCGGCGTCGAAGCTGTCGGGCTTGTCGAATACGGCGCCGGTCTCGCTCACTTCTGCAATGCGGTCCAGCCGGAACGAACGGATCGCCAGCCGCAGCCGGCACATTCCCACCACATACCAGCGCGTGTGACTGAACACCAGCCCGTACGGATCGAACTCGCGCTGCATTGCTTCTCCGTCTTGCGGCGTATAGCGGAAGCGCACCCTGTGCTGGGTTTGCGCGGCCAGGGCCAGGGCCGTCAGTTCGCCGGTCAGGGCAGGGCGCGCGGCACCGGAATAGGTCCAGCGCTGTTCGGGCGTGTCGAGCACCGCGGTTTCGCGCAGGGCCTGGACGCTGCCTTGCAGCGAGGGGGGCATCACGCGTTCCAGCTTGGCCTGTGCGCTCGCCACGGAGGGCGCGGTATCGGCCAGGCGCAACGAGCGCACCGCCATCAGGCCCAGCGCCACCGCCGAAGCCTCGTCGTTGGTGAACATCAGCGGCGGCAGCTTGAAGCCCGGCACCAGCATATAGCCGCCATAACGGCCACGTTCGGCCGTAATCGGAATGCCCAGTTCTTCCAGCATGGCGATGTAGCGGCGCAGCGTGCGGCGGTCGATGCCGAGGCGTTCGGACATGTCGGCGCCGGAAATCTGCCGCTGGCTCTGCAGCAGTTCGAGGATGGAGAGGGCTTTGATCGCGGGTTTCGACATGATGTGGCAATCATTGCACGAAATCAGGGCGAATATTGTCCTATATTGGTCAGACAATGCCTCATCCCCCAACAAGAACAATGAGGCAAGTAAATGGAAACCATCCTGTACCACGGCGCACCGCAGGGCTGTGCATTCGGCGTGATCGTCGCTCTTGAATGGCTGTGCCGGCCGTACCGGCTGGTGCAGGTCGACCTGCCGGGCTTGCCGGTCCCGGTGATGCAGGCGGGCGGCCAGCTGCTGCGCGATTGCCGCAGCATCCTGCGCCATATCGGCCGGCAAAAGCGTTATCTGCTGGGCTACCGTGCGGGCACGGCGGAGGCGCGCAAGCTCGACACGTTGCTGGATTACCTGCACGAAGGGTTCGATGGCGGTCCGGCGCGCATGGCGCTGGCCTGTGCCGCGCTGGACGAAGTACTGGCCAGCCAGGAGTGGATCGACGGCAGCAAGCGCACCGTAGCAGATGCCTGCCTGGTGGCGGTGGTGCGCTGGGCGCAGCGCGAGGCGGGACTGGAGCTGGCGGCGTATCCGGCATTGCGGCGCCATGTGGCGGAGCTGCATGCTGACCCGGCGGTCTTCTTTGCAGATGCGATTGAAACGCAGCGGCCAGCCGTAAGCAGCGGCCGCTACCTGGGCAGCGCATCAGCCGATGCACTGCCCATGGCTGCCTGATCAGAAGAAGCGGTACTCTGCCGTCAGGCGGATGCGGCGGCCAGCCACGTCATCCAGGTTTTGCGGGACGATGCCGCCGCCATCGCGGTTGACTGCCTTCAGGTCAAGCGGCGGACGCTGGTCGAACAGGTTGCGGATATTCACCGACAACGTCAGGTTCTTGATGCCGTTATAGGCGAAGTTGTAGTCCCAGCGCACTTCGGAACCGACACGGCATACCCCCGAACCCCATTCGTTCGCTTCGCAAGCCTCCTTGGTGTACTCCTCGTCGAAATAGTCACCTTGCAACTTTTGCGGGCTGAAATACACCGCGCGCAAGCTGTTGGTGTAGGCGCCGGTGGTCAGCGCAGCCATCAGGTTGGCGGTGAATTTGGAGTAGCCATAGCGGCCCGCCAGGTTGTCACCCCAGCTGCCGCCGTTGCGCGTGGGTGCGAAGTTGCGCAAGTCGATCAGGTAGGTGGCATTGCCGTTGATGTCGAGGCGGCCGACCGGCACCGTGAAGCGCGAAGCAAGGCCCAGATCGACGCCGCTGGTCTTGGTTTTCGACACGTTCTCGAACATGCCGTTGGTGGAGGCCAGCGGACCCGCGGTCACACCGTAGGTCGCGCGTTCGGCGGCGCTGAAGGTCGTATCCTGCGCGAGGGGAAGGCGGGTAATCGTGCCCGCTGGCAGGGAGTCTTCCGCCGACAACAGCTCGGAGGTGTTCTTCAAGCCGATCTCGTTCTTGCGCTCGATGCGGAAATAGTCGAGCGCAACCGAGGTGCCTTTTACCGGCTCCAGCACGAAGCCCAGAGTGGCGCTGTGCGAGGTTTCCGGCTTCAGGTTCGGGTTGTTGCGCACGATGGACGCCACGCCGGCCGCGCATTCATTGCCTTCCACCGTGTCGGCGCGCGCCAGCAACAGTGCAACATTGGGATCGCTAGGCGGCAGCGCGTCGGCTTGGGTGCGCAAATCGTTGGCCAGGGCTTGCGCCTGGTCGCAGCGTTTCGGATCGGTGACGCCGTTATCGAAGGCGAACTTGCTCGATTGTGCGCTCTCGGTCAGGTTTGGTGCGCGGAAGCCGGATTCCACGGTCGCTCGCAGCAGGAAGGATTCCGCGGCTTGCCAGCGTGCCGCCAGCTTCGGCGAGAAGCGCCCTGCAAAGCCAGGGAATTTGTCGTAGCGCGCGGCGCCGATCAGTTCAAGCTTTTCCAGTACCGGCAAGCTGACCTCGGCAAACAGCGATTCATTGGTGCGGCTGGCATTGGCCGCCGAAGCACCATTGCTGACGATATCGCCCGCCAGCAAGTTGGCAGTCGGCATGATGCGGATTTTTTCATGCCGTACGTCGCCGCCTACTGCGACACTGACCGGGCGATTGCCGATGCTGCCGACCTGGCCGTTAGCTTTCAGGTCGATGAAGGTCTGGGTGATCTTGCCGTCATAGCCGTTTTCCGGGAACAACTTGGCGATTACGTCCGGCGAGTTCATCTGGCCCAGCTTGTAGTCGCGGTTGAAGAAGTCCGGGTCAGGGAAGAGAGCGGGGTCGCGGTCTTCGCCGATCACCTGCCTGAAACCGCTGACGCTGAAGAAGCCGCCGCGGCTGCGGTCCTTGGTCTTGCCGCCCATCACGCCCACTGCAGCCTCCCAATCCCATTTATTCGGCAGCGTGCCTTTGATGCCGGTCAGCGCGCGGTATTGGTCGCTGGTCGACTTGCGGTAGGACGGGTCGTCGGCAAAGCGGTAGCGCAGTTCAAGTTCTTCGCCGCTGCTGTTGAGCGGATGGGTGGCCGGCAGGCCGCGATAGAAGAAGCTGCGTTGCTGGCCTGAACTCGGGTCACCCCAAACGGCGACCGGATTGGTCGAGCCATAGGTGGCGAAGGCGCCGCCGTAGTCGGTCGTGGTGTGCGAGTACAGGACTTCGGCAAACCCTTCGGTGCTCTCATTGATCTTGAAGCGGCCGGAAACCAGGCTGTTGACGCGTTCGGCCCCCGGTTGCGCCTGGAAGCGGCTGAAGCGGTCATAGACGCACAGGCCGCCGGCATTCAGGGTCGAGCAGCCTGGCAGCGGACCTTGGCCGATCAGGTTGCCGGGGAAACTGAAGGTGGATGGCAAGCCGCGGTTGCCGAACATCTGGCCGCTCTTCGGCGCCAGGGCGCCGAAGTAATTGCCGTAGGTCGGGTTGATATCGTCCACCACTTCGCGCCAGAACACGCCGTTGCGCTTGTAGTACTCGACGTTGGCCAGGATATTGAAGCGGTCGGTGTCGAGATCGCCCATGCCGCCGGTCACGCTGACGGTGCCGTTGCGGATCATCTGCTGCTCCACGGAGCGGGTGAAGCTGCCGCTTGCCGTCAGGCCTCTGAAGTCGGAACGGGTGATCACGTTGATCACGCCGGCCACAGCGTCGGAACCGTAAATGGCGGAACCGCCGTTGCGCAGAATTTCGACGCGCTCCACCGCGTCAAGCGGCAGCGAGTCCAGGTTGGTGAATACTTCGTTGTAGTCGGCCAGCGGATAAGGCGCCACGCGGCGCGAGTTCAGCAGCACCAGGGTCGACTGCTTGCCGAGGGCACGCAGCGACACGGACGAGGCGCCGCCGGCAAAGGAGTTGCTGCCGCCGGCATCGGTCAGGGCCGAGCGGTCGGACGAGGTCAGGGTGTCCATCAGCTCTTTGACCGAACTGACGCCGAGGCGTTTGATGTCCTGCTGACGGATGACTTGCACCGGTTGCGAGGTTTCGGACTCGATGCGTGCGATGTTCGAGCCGGTCACGATGACTTTCGGGATCGGCTTGTCGCTAGCTTCCTGGGCCAGCAGGAAAGGCGATACAGGCAGTGTCAAAGCTACTGCGATGACACTGCGTTTAGGCAGGATTCGCTTCACTATTTGTTCTCCCTTTGTTGTCACGCATGAGAGTCGTGTTTTTGCACGACCCGTTGGCTACAATCTAGTAATACAAAGTTATTGGATCAATAACTTTGTCGGGAAAACAGCGAGTTTGCGGCGATTTCGGGCTTAAGGCGTGGCGTGGAAAATACGTTCCCACAGTTCGCGTACGTATTTGGCGTGCTGTGCCGCCTTCTCCTGCGGCACGCGCGACTGGTCCTGGCCTTGCAGGCGCAACTGGTGCTGCCATTTGCGCATGTCGCGGTAGGCGTCGGCCACCGAGCCTGCCAGCGTGGCGTCGACCAGGCCCAACTGGCCGGCCAGGTGAAGCAGGGCGATGTTGCCGATGTTGCCGGTCAGCTCGCTGTACTGTGCGGCGTGCTGCAAGACCAGGTATTGCACGATGAATTCGATATCGATCATGCCGCCCTCATCCTGCTTGAGGTCGAACAGTTCGCTGCGGTTGGGGCGGGCGTCGCGCATCCTTTGGCGCATGGCCAGCACCTCCTGTTTCAGGGCGGCCGCATCGGGGCGTTGCTGGCGCAGCACCTGGCAGCGGATCTCTTCGAAGCGCTGGCCGATGGCGGCATCGCCGGCGCAGAAACGGGCGCGCGTCAGGGCCTGGTGCTCCCACAGCCAGGCCGAGGCCTGCTGGTATTTCTCGAACGAACCGACGCTGGACACCAGCATGCCGCTGGCGCCATCGGGCCGCAGGGCGGTATCGATGTCGAACAGGATGCCGGCCGGGGTGTGCGAGGTCATCCAGGTGATGAAGCGCTGCGCCAGCTTGGCATACAGGCCCGGCGCATCCTGGTCGTCGTCGTCGAACAGGAAGATCACGTCGAGGTCGGAGACATAGCCCAGCTCCTTGCCGCCCAGCTTGCCGTACGCAATGACCGCGAACTTCGGCACGTCCAGATGGCGCTTGGCGACCGTCTGCCAGGCCGCTTTCACCACCGCTGCCACGATCACGTCGGCCAGGGCGGACAGGTGGTCGGCCAGCTTTTCCACCGTCAGCGAGCCGGCCAGGTCTTGCGCCAGCAGGTGGAACAGCTGCGCATGGTGCACTTCGCGCAGGATGTCGAGCTGGCGTTCGGTGTCGCCGGGCGCGGTGGCCAGCTGGCGTTCCAGTTCGGCCGCGGCGGCGACCGGGTCGAAAGTGGCGCTGAGGATGCGGTCATCCAGCAGTTCATCGAGCAGGATCGGGTGCTGGGTCAGGAATTTGGCGGCCCAGCCGCTGGCATGCATCATGGTGATCACGCGTTCCAGCGTGTGCGGGTATTCGGTCAGCAGCGACAGGTAGGACGAGCGGCGCGAGATCGCTTCCAGGAAGTCGAGCAGGCGGCCCAGGGTACCGAGCTGGCTGCCGGCACTGTTGCGCTCGGCGGCGCGCGCGATCTGGGGCAGGGCGGCGTTGACCAGGGCTACCAGGCGCTGGCGGCTGGCGTCGGGCAGGGTGGCCAGCTTGGGCGCCTGCCAGGTGGCGATCAGGCGCTGGGCGGCGGCGGCCGGGTCTTCGTAGCCGAGGCTGGCAAAACGCGCTTCGATCGCTTCGCGGTTGTCGGGGTCGGCGCATTCATTGCTGGTAGCCGGATCGACATCTTCGCTGCCGTTGCCGCTTTTATCGGCGAAGATGGCGTCAAATTGCTCGGCGACGTACTGGCGGTGGGCGTCCATCCCGGCCAGCAGGGTGGCCACGTCGGGCAGGCCCATCATTTGCGCCACGGCCAGCCGGTCGGCTTCGTTCGGCGGCAGGGTGTGGGTCTGGGCGTCGTCGATGTACTGCAGGCGGTGCTCGAGGTTGCGCAGGAAGGTATAGGCGTCCATCAGGCGCGCCACCACGTCGGCGCCCAGCAAGCCTTTTTCCGGCAGCTGGCGCAAGGTGCCGCGCGTGGAGCGGCCGCGCAGCTCGGGATCGCGCCCGCCGCGGATCAGCTGGAAAACCTGGGCCAGGAATTCGATTTCGCGGATGCCGCCGCGGCCCAGCTTGACGTTATGGCTGCGCTCCGGATGCAGCCTTTCCTGGCGCGCCACTTCGGCGCGGATCTGGGCGTGCATGGAGCGGATGGCGTCAATCACACCGAAATCGAGATAGCGGCGGAAGCAGAACGGGCGCACGATGGCGTCCAGCGCCGCGATGTCCTGGGCGCGGCCGGTGACGGCGCGCGCCTTGACCCAGGCATAGCGTTCCCATTCGCGGCCTTGCACGATCAGGTAGTTTTCCACCATGCCCAGGCTGGCCGCCAGCGGGCCGGAGGCGCCGTTCGGGCGCAAGGCCATGTCGACGCGGAAGGTAAAGCCGTCTTCCGTGATCTCCGCAATGGCGGCAATCAGCTGCTTGCCGAGGCGGACAAAGTATTCATGGTTGGACAGCTGGCGCTGGCCGGGGCCGGCCGCGGTTTCGCCATCTTCCGGGTAGACGAAGATCAGGTCGATGTCGGACGACACGTTCAGCTCGCCGCCGCCGCCTTTGCCCATCGACAGCACCATCATTTGCTGCTCGGCGCCCGATTCGGCGCCGATCGGCGCACCGTGGGCCGCCCGCATGCCGGCATCGAGCTCGGCCAGATGGCTCTGGATCACGAAATCGGCCAGCCGCGTCATGGTGGTCACCACTTCGTCCAGGTCGGCCTTGCCTTCCAGGTCGCGCCGGATCAGGGTGGCCAGCACCAGGTTGCGCAGGCGGCGCATGCCGCGCGCCAGGGGCAGCCCGCCCTGTTCGCTTGCCAAAACCTCGGCAAAGTTCAGCGAGGCAAGCGATAATTGCGCTAGAGCATCTATTTTGGCCTGGCGGGAGGGATCGGCAGCCAGCCAGCGCTGGTAAAAGCGGGAAGCGGAAACGAGTGCGGAAGTGCTCATTGACAGTTGTTAGAGAGTGTAAAAAGCCAGCAAAACCGTGCCTATTGGAACATAGTTTAACGGGGCGGTGCGGTAAAATGCTGTATTGATAAGGGCCTGGCTTGAGCGTATTGAAGGACAACCTGGTGGAGCAGATCGAGGCAGTCGAGGCCCCGCTCAAGGAGCGTTGGCATCGCCTGCAGGCCGCCTATCGCTTCTGGAACCTGGCCACCCACCATGTCCTCGGCTTCACCATCAAGCTGGCGTTGCTGCTGTATTTTGCCTTTACCATCCTGTTCCTGGCCCTGCGCTGGGTCATTTTGCCGAATATCGACCACTACAAGGGCGATATCGAGCGCCTGGCCAGCCAGGCAGTCGGCAATCCCGTCGTCATCGACCGCGTCTACGCTTCCTGGAAGGGCCTGCGCCCGCAACTGATTCTGGGCGATGTGGTCATGCGCGATGCGCGCGGCCAGCAGGCGCTGCACCTGCCGAGCGTGTCGGCCACGCTATCGTGGTGGAGCGTGCCGGCCGGCGGCCTGCGCTTTGAATCGCTGGAATTCCACCGCCCGGAAGTCGACGTGCGGCGCGAAGCCGATGGCAAGCTGTACGCCGCCGGCATCTACATCGACCTGGAAAAGAAGGGCGATGGCAAGAGCGCCGACTGGCTGCTGTCGCAACGCGAAGTGGTGGTGCGCGATGGCCGCATCGTATGGACCGATATGCAGCGCGGCAGTGCGCCGCTGCAGCTTGAAAACGTCACCGCCCTGATGCTGAACAAGTGGCGGAGCCACCAGTTTGCCTTCAAGGCGACGCCGCCGGCTGCGATGGCGGCGCCGCTCGACGTGCGCGCCGATTTCAGCCACCAGCCGTTTTCCCGCATTTCCGACGTCAAGCACTGGAAGGGCGAGCTGTATGCGGAACTGCGCCGTGCCGACCTGGCGGGCTGGAAGCCTTACCTGCCGGGCAAGCTGGACGTCCAGTCCGCCAGCGGTGGCGTGCGCGCCTGGCTCAGCATCGACAATGCGCGCCCGGCCGCCATCACCGCCGATGTGGCGCTGGACAATGTCGTGGCCACATTGGGCAAGGACTTGCCGCAACTGGACGTCGCTTCCTTGCGCGGCCGCGTGACGGCGAGCGAAGAACATGCCGCCACCCTGGTGCCCACGCCCGGCACGCCAGCGGCCATCACGCGCACGCTGGAACTGAAGGATGTGACGCTGCGCACGCGCGACGGCGTCGAACTGGCGCCGACCACCGCCTCGGCGCGCCAGGTGACGGCGGCCAACCAGCCGGCCTGGACCGAGGTGAAAGCTGCCGCGCTGGACCTGAAGATCCTGTCCGAACTGGCAACCCGCCTGCCGCTGCCGCAAGTGCAGCGCGACCTGCTGGCGGAAGCTGCGCCGCGCGGCCGCGTGCGCAACCTGGTGGCCGGCTGGCGCGGTCCGCTGTCGGCAGCCAGTGACTACAAGCTGGCGGCCGATTTCGATGCGCTGGGCATGGAAGCGCTGGCGGCGCGCCCTGCCGTCCCGCGTTCGGCCAAGGCGCTGCCCATGCCGGCGCTGCCGAACATTCCCGGCTTTGAAAAACTGAGCGGCCATGTGGAAGCCGGAGAGCAGGGCGGCAGCGTGGCCCTCGATGCGCCGGGCTTCACGCTGGCGATGCCGGCTTGGTTCGATGACGAACCGATGGCGTTTGAGCAGTTCAGGCTGAATGGCAGCTGGTCGCTGGCGGACGCCAGGCAACTGGCAGTCAAGCTGGAACAACTGGACCTGGTACAGGACGGCATGAAGCTGAAGCTGGCCGGCAGCCACACGCTGCCGCGCGGCCAGGGCGCCAAGGGCCCGGGCGTGTCCGACTTCAGCGGCAGCATCGATGATTTCACCATCAACCGCATCGGCCGCTACCTGCCGAAGCAGACGCCGGAACATACCCGCCGCTGGCTGGCAGGTGCGCTGGAAGACGGCATGCTGCGCGAGACCACGCTGCGCCTGCGCGGCGACCTGGCGCATTTCCCGTTCAAGGATGGCTCGCCGGACAAGGCCAAGGGAGAATTCCGCGTGGCTGGACGCATCGTGGACGGACGCCTCAATTACGAACCCGGCTACTTCGCCAAGGATGGCAAGACGCCGGTGTGGCCGCTGGCGGAAAAGATCCGCGGCAGCATCGTGTTCGACCGTGCGCGCATGGAGATCAAGGCGGAGACTGCGCGCACCCTGGGCGTTGCACTGTCCAATGTGAAGGCGGTGATTCCCGACCTGGGCACCCATGACAGCATGCTCGACATCGACGGCAATGCCGCCGGCGCGATGCAGGACTTCCTGAAGTACGTGACTGCCAGCCCGGTGCTGGAATGGATCGGCCACTTCACCGACGAAACCACGGCCAGCGGCAATGCGAAACTGGCGCTCAGCCTGCACTTGCCGCTGTCGCACATCATCGACGCCAAGGTGCAGGGCGCCCTGCAATTGCAGGGCAACGACGTCATGCTGTGGCATGACATGCCGACCGTGGCCGGTGCCACCGGCAAGATCGAATTCAATGAAAAGGGCGTCAACCTGAACAACCTGGCCGGCAGCTTGCTGGGCGGCCCGCTATCGGTGACCGGCGGCAGCCAGAAAGACGGCAGCATCCAGGTGCGCCTGGCCGGCACGGCAACGGTGGAAGGACTGCGCAAGCAATACCCTGCGGCTGCGGTGCAGCGCCTGGCCAACCACCTCGGCGGCGGCGCCCGGTTCACCGGCCTGGTCACGGCCAAGGACCACAAGTACGAAGTGGCGATCGATTCGAGCATGCAGGGCGCCAGCCTGGACTTCCCGGCGCCGCTGAAGAAAGCTGCGGCCGACAGCATGCCGCTGCACTTCCAGCTCAATGGCGGCAGCGCCAACGAGCAGGGTGTGGCGCGCGACGATATCCGCCTCGCGCTGGGCAATGCCTATTCCGCGCGCTACCATCGCCAGCGCGTCAACAAAGGCCCGTGGAAGCTGGTCAACGGCGGCATCGGCGTCAACGTGCCGGCGCCGGAGCCCGACAGCGGCATGATGATCAATGCCAGCCTGAAGTCCCTCAACGTGGACGACTGGATCGACCTGGCCACCGAAATCGCGGGCAATGACAGCAAGCCGGCGGCGCCAGGCGCGGCCGAGGGTTCCGATATCGCGCAGTACGTGGTGCCCGAAACCATGGCGGCACGCGCTGCCGAGCTGATTGTCGGCGAACGCAAGCTCGACAACGTAGTGGCCGGTGTCACGCACAGCAAGGGCGTATGGCAGGCCAGCATCGACTCGCAGCAGGCGGTCGGCTATATCACCTGGAACGAATCGCCAACCGGCAAGGGCGTGGGCAAGGTCACCGCGCGCCTGTCGTCGCTGATCATCCCCGAATCGCAGGCAGCGGAAGTCAAGGACTTGCTGGAAAGCTCGACCAATGCGCCGACCATTCCGGCGCTGGACATCGAAGTGCAGCGCCTGGAATGGTTCAACCGTCCGCTGGGCCAGCTCGAGCTGCACGCCTATAACGCGCTGATCACGTCCGCGCGCGAATGGCGCATCAGCAAGCTGTCGCTGGTCAATGCCGACGGCGAACTGAACGGCACTGGCCGCTGGCAGAGCAAGGATGGCCAGCACAACACGGCGCTCAATTTCAATATGGACATCCATGACGCCGGCAAGCTGCTGGAGCGCTTCGGTTTCAAGGACACGCTGCGCAATGGCAAAGGCAAGCTGAGCGGCGACATCGCCTGGAAGGGCTTGCCTTACCACATGGACTTGCCAAGCCTGTCGGGCACGCTGGCGCTGAACGTGGAGAAAGGCCAGTTCCTGAAACAGGATCCGGGCGCGGCCAAGCTGCTCGGCGTGCTGAGCCTGCAAGCCTTGCCGCGCCTGCTCAAGCTCGACTTCAATGACGTGTTCTCCGAAGGCTTGCAGTTCGATGGCATCACGGCCAACGCCACCATCAACCACGGCATCGTGAAGACCGACAACCTGAAGATGCATGGCGTGCAGGCCACGGTGCTGATGGATGGCGCGGCCGACATTGCCAACGAATCGACCAACCTGCGCGTGGTGGTGATCCCGCAGGTCAACCTGGGCACGGCGCCGCTGGTGTATGCGCTGGCGGTCAACCCGGTGATTGGCCTTGGCAGCTACCTCGCGCAGCTGTTCCTCAGTGCGCCGGTGATGAAGGCGCTGACTTACCAGATGCAGGTGACCGGGCCCTGGAAGTCCCCTGTCATCACCAAGATCGAAAATCCGAAGGAGCCTACGCCATGACGAATGCAGCCAACAAGGTCGCCGCGATCCAGATGGTATCCACCCCTGTCGTGGAAGAGAATATTGCCGTTGCCACCCGCCTGATCGGCGAAGCTGCCGCACAGGGCGCAAAGCTGGTGCTGCTGCCCGAGTACTGGGCCATCATGGGCATGAGCGACAGCGACAAGGTAGCCAGGGCGGAAGCGCTGGGCAAGGGCCCGATCCAGGATGTCATGTCGGCCATGGCGCGAGAGCATGGCATCTGGCTGCTGGGCGGTACGCTGCCGCTGGCCTCCGACGATCCTGAGCGTGTCATCAATACCACGCTGGTCTACGATCCGCAGGGCAAGCACGTTGGCCGTTACGACAAGATCCACCTGTTCGGCTTCAGCAAAGGAAGCGAGTCCTACGACGAAGCGCGCACCATCGTGCCGGGCAAGACGGTCGGCACTGTTGAGACAGCAGTGGGCAAGGTAGGCATGTCGGTCTGTTACGACCTGCGCTTCCCGGAACTGTACCGTGCCATGGGACCGCTCGACCTGATCGTGGTGCCGGCAGCTTTTACCTACACCACCGGCAAGGCGCACTGGGAAATCCTGCTGCGCGCCCGCGCCATCGAAAACCAGTGCTATGTGCTGGCCGCGGCGCAGGGCGGCAGCCACGTCAACGGCCGCCGCACCTGGGGCCATTCGATGCTGATCGACCCCTGGGGCGAGATCAAGGCGGTGCTGGCGGAAGGCGAGGGCGTCGTCACTGGTGAGCTGGACCCGGCCTTTGTGCATGGCGTGCGTGAGAGCTTGCCAGCGCTGAAGCACCGAATCCTCTAAAATCCGGCTAAGAGCCATTAAAAAGAATTTTTCTAATATGAAACCATTCGACCCCAACCTGTCCGCCATGGCTGCAGCGAAAGACATCCTGCTGACGCCGTTTGGCCTGGACGAAGGCAAGCTGCTGAAAGCACTGGGCAGCATGTTCACCCATAAGGTCGACTACGCCGACCTGTACTTCCAGTTCACCAAGAACGAGGGCTGGAGCCTGGAAGAAGGCATCGTCAAGACCGGTTCGTTCTCGATCGACCAGGGCGTCGGCGTGCGTGCCGTGTCGGGCGACAAGACCGCCTTCTCTTATTCCGATGAGATTTCCGAAGCGGCGCTGCTGGAAGCCGCCGCTGCGACGCGCACCATTGCGCGCGCGGGCGCCGGCAAGATCAAGGTGGCCGGCAAGATGACGCCAGTGGGCGGCCGTTCGCTGTACATGCCGCACGACCCGCTGGTGTCGCTCGACGCCGCCTCCAAGGTCAAGCTGCTGGAGCGCGTGGAGAAGATGGCGCGCGCCAAGGACCCACGCGTGGTGCAGGTGATGGCTGGCCTGGCCGGCGAATACGATGTGGTGCTGGTGGTGCGCAGCGACGGCGTGCTGGCGGCCGATATCCGCCCGCTGGTGCGCGTGTCGGTGACCGTGATCGTGGAACAGAATGGCCGGCGCGAAGTCGGTTCTTCCGGCGGCGGCGGTCGCTACGAGTATGGCTACTTCACCGATGCGCTGCTGGACCAGTACGCGACCGATGCGGTCAAGTCGGCGCTGGTGAACCTCGATTCGCGCCCGGCGCCTGCCGGCCCGATGACCGTGGTGCTGGGCCCAGGCTGGCCGGGCATCCTGCTGCACGAGGCGATCGGCCATGGGCTGGAAGGGGACTTCAACCGCAAGGGTTCCTCCACCTTCTCCGGCCGCATCGGCGAACGCGTGGCGGCCAAGGGCGTGACCGTGGTCGATGACGGCACGCTGGCGAACCGCCGCGGCTCGCTGAACATCGACGACGAAGGCAATCCGACCCAGTGCACCACGCTGATCGAAGACGGCGTGCTGAAGGGCTACATCCAGGACACCATGAACGCGCGCCTGATGAAGATGAACGTCACCGGCAACGCGCGCCGCGAATCGTTTGCCCACCTGCCGATGCCGCGCATGACCAATACCTATATGCTGGGCGGCGACAAGGAGCCGGAAGAGATCCTGGCTTCGGTGAAGAACGGCATCTACGCGGTCAACTTCGGCGGCGGCCAGGTCGATATCACCAACGGCAAATTCGTGTTCTCGGCATCCGAGGCTTACATGATCGAGAACGGCAAGGTGACCTACCCGGTGAAGGGCGCGACCCTGATCGGCAACGGGCCTGACGTGATGAACCGCATCACCATGATCGGCAACGATATGAAGCTCGATCCGGGTGTCGGCGTGTGCGGCAAAGAGGGGCAGAGCGTGCCCGTCGGCGTCGGCCAGCCAACATTGCGCCTGGATGGCGTGACAGTCGGCGGAACCGCCTGAAGCAAGTGCAACACAAAGACCGGGTAAAATACCCGGTTTTTTTTGCCTGGGACGGAAATCACATGAACAATTCGAGCAATAAACCCTTCGTGATTGGCGTCGCAGGCGGCAGCGGCAGCGGCAAGTCGACGGTAACGCGCGAGGTGCTGAAGTCCTTCGGCTCGGAGGTGGTGTCGGTCGTGCTGCAGGACGACTATTACCTGGACCAGACCCATATGTCGCCGGAGGACCGGCGCAAGGTCAATTACGACCATCCGGAAGCCTTTGACTGGGCCCTGATGATCGAGCACTTGCAAAAGCTGCGTGAAGGCCAGTCGATCGAAATGCCGGTGTATGACTTCTCCATCGATAACCGCACCACGCAGACCATCACCGTCAAGCCGGCGCCGGTGATCGTTGTCGAGGGCCTGTTCGCCCTATACGACGCCGACCTGCGCAAGCAGATGTCGCTGAAGATCTTTGTCGACACCGCGGCCGACGTGCGCTTCATCCGCCGCCTGCAGCGCGATATCGCGGAACGCGGGCGCAGCACGGAAAGTGTGATCAACCAGTATATGGAAACCGTGCGGCCAATGTACAAGCAGTTCATCGAGCCGACCAAGCGCCATGCGCACGTGATCCTGCCGCATGGCGCGAACGGGCCGGCGGTGGATATCATCACCACCAAGGTGGCGAGCCTGATCAAGGGCGAGTGAAAAAGTGTCAGGCCCTTGGGCCTGACACTGGTTTACCGGTTTAGAAGGTATAGCTGGCGCGCAGGTAAAGCGCGCGGCCGATCGGGTCGGAGTAGCGCGGGTCATACCCTTTCTGGAACACGGTGCCCTGGTTGGTGAACGGCGGGTCCTTGTCGAGCAGGTTCTTCACGCCGCCGGTCAGCGCCAGGCCTTTCCAGCCGGTATAGGTGGCCGACAGGTTCCACAGCTGGTAGGAATCCACCTTGTTGAAGAACTCGGGCTCCACGAAGTTCTGGTCCACATAGCCGGACTTGAAGTTCTGCGACAGCGTCGCGCTCCACGGGCCTTCGCGCCAGGTCAGCGAGGCATTGTGGCGCCAGCGCATGATCGGACCGTTGTCGGCGTAAGTGCCGACATTCTGGACATAGGCGCCGTCACGCTCATTCTGGTACTTGTAGCTATGCACCCAGGTGCCGTCGAGGGTGAAGGTGAAGCTGCCGTATTCGGTGCGGCCCGAGCTGACCGTTGCGCTCAGGTCGATACCGTCGGTTTTCACGCGGCCCAGGTTTTCATTGAGGTCCAGGATGGCGAAAGGCGAGCCGTCAGGATTGCGCAGGAAGCGGTCCTTGTATTTCTCATAGTTGCCGTAGATCGCTTGCTCCGGCAGCGCGCCGATCTTGTCCTTCAGGCGGATATTCCAGTAGTCCAGGGCGATCGTCGTATTGCGAATGGGTTCGAACACGGCGCCGAAGGAGAAAGTCTTCGACTTTTCCGGCGTCAGGGCCGGGTTGCCGCCTTGCAGCTTGAACTGCTGCAGGTCGCAATCGCGCAGCGGGTTGGCGCCAGGCTGCGGCACGCCGCCCGGGCACAGGATCGGATCGTCATAGCTGTTGCTGGTGTCGTTCTTCGACTGCGGCGCATTTTTCTCGAACAGGGTCGGGGCGCGGAAGCCGGTGCTGGCCGAAGCGCGCAGCAGCACTTGCTGGGTCGGCTGGTAGCGCACGCCCAGTTTCGGGTTGGTGGTGCTGCCCGCGTCGCTGTAATGGTCGTAGCGCACGGCCGCCTGGATGTCGAGGTCCTTGATCAGCGGCACGCTCAATTCTCCGTACACCGCCTTCACATTGCGCGAACCGGTCTTGGATTGCGAACCGGACAGGCCGGAGCTGCTTGCCTGGCCTGCGATATCGCGGTTCACGTTGAAGTCGGCATCCTCCTTGCGGTATTCGGCGCCCAGCGCGACCGCCATGGCGCCGCCGGCCAGTTGCATCACGTCGCGCGAGCCCTTGATGTCAAAGGTGGTGGACTTGTTCTTGGCGTCCTGTACCTTGCCGCGCAGCGCCACGCTGTCCAGGTAGGCGCGGCCGGCTTCGTTTTGCAGGCCGAAGGGATTGAGGATGCCGTTTGCCACGCCGGCGGCGAAGCCTGCATCCTGCACATAGCCGCCGGTGAACACTTCCTCGGACTTGCTGACCGAGTGGTTCAGGCCAGCCTTGTAGTCCCAGCCTGCGGCGATGCCTTCCAGCGCGGCCACCAGGCGGTCGCCTTCGCCCTTGGAGTTGATGCGGCGCTGGCCGGCTTCCGTCGGGCGCCAGTTGACCGACAGCGGCTCGCCGGACAGGTTAGGCTGGGCCGGCACGCCGCCCGCGTTGCCCGGGTAGTAAGGGCTGGTGATCGGCAGGGACAGGCCGGTCTGCGGCGGCGGCGCAGTGCGCGATACCACCTTGTTACGCGAATGCAGGTATTCCAGGCTGGCCGTGGTATCGGCGTTCAGCTTGAACGCTGCCTTGCCGAAGAAGACCAGGCGGTCCTGTTCGGGCAGGTCGTCGATCTGGCGCGTATAGTCCTGGCGGCAGGTGCCGTCCGAAGCGCGCGGCAGCGAGAACGGCGGCAGGCAGCCGCTGGCAAAGCCGGGGTTGCCCGCCGCTTCGGTCACCGGATCGAAGTAGTTGCCGGGGAAGGTGGTGCCGGAGGTGCCATCGGATACGGTCATGCCGCGTTCAGGGATCACGGCAGTTTTCGAGAAGTCGCGCTGCTGCGAGGTCAGCACATCCTGCTTCTGCCAGTCCAGCACGCCCATCAGGTTCCAGCCGTCCTGGTCGAGGTTGCCGATGCCGCTGACAATATTGGCGCGCCGTTCCTTGCCGCCTGTTTCGCGCGGCAGCATGGTTTCCGCCGTGACGGTGGTGCCGGTCACCGAGCGCTTGGTGATGAAGTTGATCACGCCGCCGATGGCATCGGTACCGTAAATGGCGGAGGCGCCATCGCGCAGCACTTCGACCCGCTCCAGCGCTGCCACCGGGATCACGTTCAGGTCGACGCTGGCGCCATCATACGGATGGTTGGCAATGCGCCGGCCGTTCAGCAGCACCAGGGTCTTGTCGCCGCCGAGGCCGCGCAGGTCGGCGACCGCCTGGCCGCCGGTCGGCAGCCCGCTGGCGTTACCGCCCACCACGTTGCCGGCGCCCATGCTGGTCTGGTTCGATGGAATGCGGTCCAGCACTTCCTGTGCCGTGGTCAGGCCTTGCCTGGTGAATTCCTCGGCCTTGAAAACAGACAGCGGCTGCGACGTTTCCGACACCAGCCGCTTGATGGATGATCCGGTCACTTCGACGCGGATCATTTTTTCTTCGGGAGCCTGTTGCTGCGCCATGGCCGGCAAGACCGCCAGTGCGCCAAATGCCGACAACAGGGTAGAGATCATCGATTTAGCCTTGATAGTAGCCAACGTATTTCTCCTCAAATAGATGGGTATGTCAGGACCTGTGCAAGTACCGGCGTTAGGCACTTGTAAAGGTTGAATAAATTCTATTTGATATTTGGCAATTCCCAGCGAAAACTACGCTCCGGAAGTATCTACTGTTGCGCCAGCGCGTCTGGTTCACATTTGCTAGCCAATCAAAGCCTCGCTTGCAATAGTAGTTAACTGTTGTTATAGTGGATCGAAATCCACGGAACTCTGTCCATGCACCTGCACTTCTTTACCGGCTTTTTTTACTTTAGCAATTCCAACCCAAAGGCGGTGGAGTAGCGGCCGGTTCACGTAGCAGCAAAACGAGATCCCAGCAGATACCAAGACAAACCGCCAGCGATGGCGGTTTTTTTTTATTTAATCCAGGAGAAACCATCATGCAACGTACCGACGACCTGCGCATTCGTGAAATGAAGGAGCTGACGCCACCGTCGCACCTGATCCGCGAATTTCCCTGCACGGAAGCGGCATCCAACACAGCTTCCGAAGCGCGCGTCGCGCTGCATCGCATCCTGCACGGCCAGGATGACCGCCTGATGGTGGTGATCGGTCCTTGCTCGATCCACGATCCGAAAGCGGCGCTGGAATATGCGCGCCGCCTGGCGCCGCTGCGCGAGCGCCTGAAGGGCGACCTGGAAATCGTGATGCGCGTCTACTTCGAAAAGCCGCGCACCACGGTGGGCTGGAAGGGCATGATCAACGACCCCTACATGGACAACAGCTTCCGTATCAACGACGGCTTGCGCATGGCGCGGGAACTGCTGCGCGATATCAATGAAATGGGCCTGCCGGCCGGCACCGAATTCCTGGACGTGATCAGCCCGCAGTATATTGCCGACCTGATCTCCTGGGGCGCGATCGGCGCCCGCACCACCGAATCGCAAGTGCACCGCGAACTGGCCTCCGGCCTGTCCTGCCCGGTTGGCTTCAAGAACGGCACCGACGGCAATACCAAGATCGCGGTGGAAGCGATCAAGGCCGCTTCGCAGCCGCACCACTTCCTGTCGGTCACCAAGGGCGGCCACTCGGCCATCGTGTCGACCAACGGTAATGAGGATTGCCACATCATCCTGCGCGGCGGCAAAACCCCGAACTATGATGCGGCCAGCGTGGAAGAGGCCTGCAAAGCCATTTCCGGCTACGGCCTGGCGGCGCGCCTGATGATCGACGCTTCGCATGCAAATTCATCGAAGAAGCCGGAAAACCAGGTGCCCGTCTGCGCCGACATCGCGCAACAGGTGGCGGGCGGCGACACCCGTATCGTCGGGGTGATGGTGGAATCGCACCTGGTGGCAGGGCGCCAGGACCTGGTGCCGGGCAAGGAGTTGACCTATGGCCAGTCGATCACCGATGGCTGCATCGACTGGGATACCAGCGTGCAGGTATTGGAGAACCTCGCGGCCGCGGTACGACAGCGCCGCTTGCAAGGTGAATAAGCAATCCAGCAGCCAATAAAAAAACCCGCCGGAAAATCCGGCGGGTTTTTCATTTCAAGCCCGCGAGGGATTACTTGAAGGCGTAGCTAGCCGATACGTACACGAAGCGGCCGCGTGGATCGTACTGGTTGATGTCGTAACCGTTCTGGAACTGGTTGGACACCGGCACGAAGATCGAAGGCTCCTTGTTGAACAGGTTGCGTACACCAGCGTTCAGGGTCAGCGACTTCCAGCCTTTCCAGTTCACGTTCATGTCGTACAGAGCGTAGGAAGGGATGAAAGTACGATCGCCGTTCAGGTCATGGCCGGCTTCGTAACGCTTGGTGAAGTTCTGGGTCAGGGTGACAGCCCATGGACCTTGGCTCCAGGTTGCCGACAGGGCGTGTTTCCACTTCAGGATCACACCGCCGTTGTCAGCGCCCAGCACTGGGTCGCCGTTGGCGTCAACCAGGGTGCCAACCTTGTGCGACATTGCGCCGCCTGGGCTGGTCTGGTCATACTTGTCCATGTAGGTGCCGTTCAGTGCTACGTCGAAGCGGCCGATGGAGGTGTTCTGGCGGTACTGCGCGAACACGTCCACGCCCTTCACGTCGGCATTGCCGGTGTTGGCCAGGGTGGTGATGATGCGGTCAACATCGTTGCCCGACAGGGTAACCAGGCCAGCGTAAGCTGGATCGCCGGCGCGGAAGCGGGACACCACTTCCTGGGCCGATGGGGTTGCCAGGATGTTGGAGACCTTGACGTGGAACCAGTCGAAGCCGACGGTCAGGTTGTTGACCGGCGACAGCACCAGGCCGATGGACTGCTGCTTGGACTCTTCCGGCTTCAGGTTTGGATTACCGCCGGACAGGGCGTTAACCTGCAGGTCGGTCTGGCCGGTTGCCGGATCGTCGAAGGCTGCCGAAGTACCCAGGGTCTGTGGCGTCCACAGGTCGGTCAGGGTTGGAGCGCGGAAGCCCGAACCCACGGAGGCGCGCACCAGCACGGCCTTCACAGGCTGCCAACGAACGTTTGCCTTGTAGTTGGTGCTGCTGCCGACGTCGTTGTAGTCGTCATAACGCACGGCTGCGCCCAGTTCCACGGTCTTCAGCAGAGGCACCACGGTCTCGCCGAACAGCGACTTGATCTTGCGCGAGCGGTCGACTGGGGGCACGCTGCCGCCCAGGCCGGCGATGTCGCCGGTTTCCAGGGCAGGGCTTGGGTTGGTGACGTATTTTTCGTCACGGTACTGGCCGCCGACGGTGTACAGCGGGGTGATGCCTGCGAAGCTAGGCAGTTCGCCGCTGATCTTGCCGTCGAACAGGGTCGACTTGGACTTGGCGTTCAGGGTATCGCCGGTGTACTTGGCGCTTTGCAGCTTGTCGGCCAGGGCGCCGGTCTGGACTGCGCCAGGTGCCCATGGGTTCCAGTTGTTGGCCGGATCGTTGATGATCTTGGCGTAGGCAACCTGCGAGAAGTAACCGTCAGGTACGGAACCGTGCAGCTTGGACTCGTTCTGGGTCAGGGCAACTTCATATTCCTGGCCAACGACGGTGCCCTTGGCACCGATTACCAGACGCGACTGGCGAGCTTTGTCGAGGCTGGTACGTGGGCCGTAGTCGAACACGCGGCTGGTGATGGCCAGCGGCTTGCCGATCAGCGCGGTGCCGGCGGCGCCAATGCTGTTCAGGTAAGGTACGGCGATCGACTGGTACACAGGGTTGCTTGGGAACAGCAGCAGTGCTGGTTCCACGCCTTGCTGTTCGAACTGGGCGTCCGATTCCAGGAAGGAACGGCGCAGCGGGCTGCCCTGGAAGCGCTGGGTCACATTGCTTTCCGAGTACAGCATGTCGGCGAACAGCTGGTGCTGGTCGTTGATCTTGTAGGCGAAGTTACCGGTCAGGTTATGCAGTTCGCGCTTAGGAATCAGGCCAACGAAGGAGGCGCTGTCGAACGTGCAGTACGGCGTGCCCTTGGTGGTGTTGGTCGGATTCTGGAACATGTTGATGTCGGCGCACTTGCCGGACGCAGCCAGCGGGTTGCCGTAGCCGGTGCCTGGGCTGTTGCCGAAGCCTGGAACGCGCTCGTTCGGGTATGGCTGGGTCAGGTCGATACCGCCTTCGATGTTGCCGTGGCCGGTTGCACCGTTGACGAAGTATGGTGGACGCACGCCGTTCTTGGCGAAGTCGCGCTCGGAGCCGAACAGGGCACGCTCACGTTCCGCGGACAGGGAGACCACGGCCGAGAAGCCTTGCTCTTCCAGGTTGCCAAAGCCGGCGGTCAGGGCGAACTTGTTGTTCTGGCCGCCGCCTTTTTCGGTCGGGGTGCCATAGCCAGCGGACAGTTCCAGGCCTTCGAAGTTCTTGCTCAGGATGAAGTTGACCACACCTGCCACGGCGTCGGAACCGTACAGGCCGGAGGCGCCGTCTTTCAGCACTTCCACGCGCTCGATCGCCGACAATGGGATCACGTTGACGTTGACGGTAGCACCGCCGCCGCCCGCGAAGGCAGCCAGGCGGCGGCCGTTGACCAGCACCAGGGTGCGCTCGGAACCCAGGCCGCGCAGCGACACCGAGGAGACACCGTAGGTGGAGCTGCCGGCGCCGGTGGCGTTGGTCGTGCTGCCTGCCGAGGACAGGGCGGACACACTGTTCAGCAGCTCCTGGGTGCTGGTGGCACCGGTGCGGGTGATTTCAGCTTTGGACAGCACCTGGACTGGCAACGCAGTTTCAGCGTCGACACGTTTGATCGAGGAACCGGTGATTTCCACGCGTTGGATTGGTTGGTCAGCCGTCTGAGCGAATGCTGCTTGCATGCTCAATGCCAGGCCGCCGGCGCAAATCACGCGAACCGAGCGAGACAGGATGGTTTCCTTCAACATATCTTTGTTACTCCCAAGAATTACAAACCGTTTAAGGTCGTCGCCGACCTCTTAATTTTTTTTGACAAATAGCTCGTCACGTGTCGTGACTGCTTTTCGCCCGCGCTTATCAAATCATTCATTAGGAAAGGATGTCAATCGAAAGTCGCCCTGAAGTGGTCCAGACAACTTGCGGAAAAATGCAGTTAGTTCATATTCGAAAGTTAATAAAATGCGTGAAGTTGCGCTATTTAGTGAGGAAAAGGCGGCCTTTAGACAAAAAGAAGAGCAGTGGAAACTTGCTTAGTTGCAGTTTTTAAGTAAGTTTGGAAGTGTGCCGATTTTGCTACAAAACTTTTAAAAAGATTAATTCTTGCTCGCTAACAGGCAAAAAAATCCCCGCCGGCTTGCGCGGGCGGGGACGGAGTTGTGAGCGGGAGGGTCCTAGAACTTGTAAGACGCGCTCACGTAGAACTGGCGGCCCAGTGCCGACGAGTAGGACGGGTTGTAGCCCACCTGGTGAGAGCCGGTGTTACGCAAGGTGAATGGCGGATCGCGGTCGAACAGGTTGATGATGCCGCCGGTGATTTCCACGTTCTTCATCGGGCGGTAAGCCGTCTGCAAGTCGAAGGTGGTGTGGCTTGGCACCTGCAGGGTGATGCCATAGCATTCGCCCGGCTGGCCGGCCACGATCACGGCGCAGTCATCCAGCGATTGCTCCTTGTCGGTGTAGCCGTTGCGGTAGTTGGCGCTCAGGGTATGGGTCCATTGCGCCTGCTCGAAGCTGGTCGAGGCGCGTACTACGTGACGGAAGCTGACCTTGTCGTTCGAACCGTAGCGGTTCAGGCTCGATTCCCACTGGTCGTCGGTGCCCGGCGTGGTGTAGCGCGAGCGCAGCAGCCAGGTGCCGGCCAGGCGGCTGGTCAGCTTGCCGTCGAACAGCTTGGTCTTGTGGGTGAAGTCATAGTCCACGCCGCGGTTTTCCACCTTGCCGATATTGATCGGCAGCAGCTTGATGGCCAGCACGTCCTTGCCGGTCGAGCCGATGTGCTTGGTGGTGAACAGGTCGGCGTACTTGGCCGGGTTGTTGAAGATCAGGCCTTCGGACACGGAAGTCACCTGGTCGCGGATTTCCACATTCCACAGGTCGACCGACATCGACAGCGAGCTGGTTGGCTCGAACACAGTGCCGATGCTCCATTGCTTGGATTTTTCCGGCTTCAGGTCCGGGTTGCCGCCCTGGAAGGCTTCAAACTGCTGGCGCACCACGCCGTTGCAGTAGGAGGCCAGCGGATGGCTGGTGCCGGTCAGCGGGCACTGGTAGTTGCCGCCAGTGACGCCCCAGTCTTCCAGCGGGCCGGCGATTTCCTGCATCGAGGCAGCGCGGAAGCCGGTGCCGGCCGCGGCGCGGAACAGCAGGTTTTTGGCAGCGGTGTACTTGGCGCTCAGTTTCCAGGTGGCGGCGTTTTCCTTGTTGCCGACTTTCTGGCCGGTCAGGTTGTTGTCGATGGCGCCGATCTGGTCATAGCGGGCGGAACCGGTCAGTTCCAGCGCTTTGCTGACAGGCATGACCAGCTCGGTGTAGGCGCCGAAGTTGTCGCGCTCGTAGGCGCTGTCCACTTGCGGGTTGTCGAACAGGATCTGGGCATTCTTGGCCACGTCGGCCTGGTTGACCTTGAACGAGGTGTTGCGGTAGTCGACGCCGACGCCGATCTGGGCCGCGCCGCCAGGCAGGGTGAACGCTTCACGCGAGGCACGCGCATCCCAGCCCTTCATCTCCACGGTCTGGGTATTGTAAGTGCCGCTGAATCCGGTCGAGAGCAGGGTGTCGCGCATGGCTTGCGGCATTTCGCCCAGGCCGTAAGCGAACGGGTCGATGCTGCCGGCGTCGATCGCGGCCTGGAACTTGTCGGCCAGCGGGAAGCCGCCCACGTATTTCTGGGTTTGCTTGTTCTTGGAATAGGTCAGGGCCGAGTTGACGTCCCAGCCTGCAATGGCGCCGTCCACGCCAGCCACCAGGTGGGTGGCCTTGGTGCCGTAATCATAGGTGCGGTTGCCCATTTCGTACAGGCGGTACTTGGCGACCACGGAGGTGGCGCCGGCGTCCTGCTCGGCGGTCAGGTTTGGCTGGATGTACTTGTTGTACAGGGCCGAACCTTTGGCGATCGAAAAATCGGCCGGATAGGGCGCGATCGACGCGACGATTTTCGCTTCGGTATACGCCAGGTCGTAGAAGCCCTTGAAGCCGGAATTGCCCAGCTTTACGCTACCGGAGGAGAACAGGGCATCGCGCTGCGATTTCGGATTGATCTCGATGGTCGAGGCGCTGTCGAAGTAGCAGTTGCCGTCGCCGTAGAAGTCGGCGTTGACCGTGGCGCACTTGCCGCCGTTGGCCAGGGCATACGGGTTCAGGTTGACGGTCTTTTCCACCGGCAGCCCGGTGCTCGGGTCGATCTGGCTGGAGTTGTACGTCACGCCGGCATTGGCTGGCAGCGAACGCGAGGAGCCGTTGATGAACTGCAGTTGCTTGCCGTTGGACGGATCGGTGAAGTTGATGATGCCGGTGCGGGCGAAGTCGCGCTGGGATGCCTTCAGCTGCTTTTGCTCATCATGGCTGAGCGAAAAGAACACGCTGTAGCCGTCTTCATCGATGTCGCCAAAGCCCTTGGACAAGGAAATGGCGTTGCTGGCGCCGCCGCTTTGTTCAGGGCGCGAATACTTGGCATTGATTTCCCAGTCGGTGGCGCCTTTTTTCAGGATGAAGTTGACCACGCCGGCAATGGCGTCGGCGCCGTACAGGGCGGAGGCGCCGTCGGTCAGCACTTCAACGCGCTCGATGGCCGACAAGGGGATGGAATTGAGGTCGATGGTGGTGCCGGAGTTGGCCGGGGCGATGCGGCGGCCGTTCAGCAGCACCAAGGTGTAGGCTGCGCCGATATCGTGGATCGAAGCGGTGGTCACGCCGCCGCCGCCGCCGCCGACGGAGTCGGCTGCCACGGAGAAGCCCTGCATGGCTGGCAATTGCTGGATGAAGTCGGTCACGGTGGACACGCCGGACTTCTTGATGTCTTTCTGGCTGAACGATTGCACCGGCAGCGAGGACTCGGCGGCAATACGCTTGATGCTGGAACCGGTGATTTCAACGCGCTGCATCGGCGCTTCAGGGGCTGCTTCCTGGGCCAGGGCAGCGGCGCTGCCGATGGCCAGGCTACCAGCGAACATCACGCGCAGGGAGCGCGACAGGGCTTTCTCGATGATCATTGATAAACGTCTCAGTAATGAACTAATGGGGACGTCATCAAACCACTGGCGGTTTGTTTTAGCAATGGATGTTTGATAAGTGAAACAAATGAAACATTAAGCGACATAAAAAAATCCCCGCCGGCTTGCGCGGGCGGGGAGCGGGAGTATTACTAAAGCAGGATTACTTGAACTTGTAGCTGGCGGTCAGGTAGAAGGTACGGCCCAGCGGGTCGGCGTAGCGACCGTCGTAGCCAACCTGGTTGCCGCCGCCGGTGTCGCGGATCGACAGCGGAGGATCCTTGTCCAGCAGGTTGCGGATACCGCCGGTGACCGACCAGTTCTGGCTGAAGATGTACTTCGACTGCCAGTCGAGGGTGTAGTACTCCTTGACCTTGTGGCCTTTCATGTCGACATAGCCGCCCAGGGTGCCGTCGGCGTTGACCGAACGCACGCGGCCGTCGTCAGCCACGTATTCCTTGTCGGCGTAAGAGGACTTGTAGTTCACGGTCAGCGAGTTGGCCCACTGCTCGGACGACTTCAGCGAGAACACCAGGCGCGAGATCCAGCGGAAGGTCACGTCGTCATAGGAGTCGAAGCGGCCGATGCTGCTTTCGGTCTTGTTCGAGCCGTCGGCCGTTGGCACCGTTTTTTCCGCTTTCAGCATATAGGTAGCGGTCCAGTTGGTGGTCAGCTTGCCGATAGGCGTGTTGTTGCGGAAGGTGGCGTCGAAGTCGACACCGCGGTAGTGCGAGCTGGCCAGGTTCAGCGGCGACTGGGTCATGACCAGCACCTTCGACTTCTGGATCGGGTCGAAGTAGATGGTGGCGTACTTCTCAGCCAGGGCCGGGGTGCGGAACAGCATGTCCTGCGACAGCTTCTGGATCTGGTTCTTCAGTTTCACGTCCCAGAAGTCCACGCCCAGCGACAGCGAATCCATTGGCTCCAGGCGCATGCCCAGGGTCGCCTGCTTCGAAGTTTCCGGCTTCAGTGCGTCGGCACCGGTGCTTGGGTTACCTACGGTCAGCAAGCCGTATTCCTGTACGCCGCGGCAGTACGGGAAGCGCGGGTCGGTCGCGGACTTGATCGGGCAATCGAAGAAGTTGGACGAGCCACCGTTCTTCAGCGGGTCCGAGATATTGTTCATGGTCGGCGCCTTGAAGCCGGTGCCGTAGGAGCTGCGCAGCATGAACTGGCGCGTAGGCTGCCACTTGGCGGACAGCTTGTAGGTTGCCTTCGAGACGTCGTTGCCTTGCTTGCCGGCAGCCGAGGCATTGCCGTTCACGTCGTAGCTGGTGTTGCGCTTGTCGACTGCGTCGAAGCTGTCGTAACGGGTTGCGGCCGTCACTTCCAGGTCCTTCAGCACAGGCATGACCAGCTCGGCGAAAGCACCCCAGTTGTTACGCTTGGCGTCCAGCGGCTGGGAGCCGGTGCCGCCGCCGATCACGGTGTCGGTCCAGCCCGGATTGCCTGGGCCTGGGCCCATCAGGATCTGGCTCGGCGTGTCGATGTAGCGCTGGATGGTGTAGTCGGCACCGAGGCCCAGTGCGGCGTTACCGCCGGACATGGCGAACACTTCGCGCGAAGCGTGTGCGCTGAAGACGTCGAGCTTGGACTTCTGGGTCTCCAGGGTTTCGTTCAGCACGGCCGGCGCCAGGATGCCGCTGGCGTTCGGGTTGATGATGTACGGATTGTAGGCGCCGGACTTGACCAGGGCTTCGAACTTGTCGCCGCTCATGTAGCCGCCAGCGGCGTCATCGGTCTGCTTGTTTTCCGAGTGGGTGTAAGTCGCGTTGACGGCCCAGTCGGCAATCTCGGAGTCCAGGGCTGCCGAGAAGTGCAGCGCCTTGGTGCCCCAGTCGTCGGCGCGGCCGCCGGCGTCTTTCGCGCGGAAGTACAGCCAGGCGTCGGTGACCTGGGACGGGTCGATGCCCTGGCCAGCCAGCAGCGGTTCCACGGACGCCTTGTAAGGCACGATGTACACCGGGCTGACAGTCTTCACGCCGGTGATCGGATCGGTGCTCATGGTGGTCAGCGGCTGCGCCGGTGCGGCGTAGCGGGCGGTGCTGGTGAACTTGGAATAGACGAATTCACCGCTCAGGCGGGTCTTGTCGGAGATCTTCAGCGTGCCGGACGTGAACAGGCTGTCGCGTTTCAGCTCAGGCAGCAGTTCGACGGTGGCTGCATAGTCGTAACGGCAGACGCCACCGCGTGCGAAGGTATTCGGGCCGCTGCACTTGCCATTGTTGACCAGGTCAGGCGAGAAGGCGACGTCGTTGCCGGCGCTGTCGACGACTTCGGCATTGGCTGGAATCGAGTTGATCGAGTTTTGCCAGGTCGCGTACTGCTTGCCGCCCTGGCTGAATTTGCGCACGCCGGAGTTGGCGAACTCGCGCTGGTCGGCATTCAGGGCCTTGGCCTGGTCGTGGCTGTAAGCCAGCATCACGTTGAAGCCATCTTGCTGCAGGTCGCCGAAGCCTTTGGTGATCGAGACGTTGGCGCTCTGGCCGCCTTTGTGCTGCGGACGGTTGTAGGTCAGGTCAATGTTCAGGTCCGTCTGGTTCTTCTTCAGGATGAAGTTGACCACGCCGGCGATGGCGTCCGAACCGTACAGGGTGGAGGCGCCGTCGGTCAGGATTTCCACCTTCTCGACTGCTGCCAATGGAATCGATGCCAGGTTGACCGCGCTGCCGGTGCCATAAGGCGCCATGCGCTTGCCGTTCAGTAGCACCAGGGTGTAGTCGGTGCCGATCGAGTGGATCGATGCACTTTGCACGCCGCCGCCGCCGCCGTTGATGGAGGCGGACGAGGTGATCATGCCCTGCATCGACGGCAGGATCGCGATCAGGTCGGCCACGTTTTTCACGCCGGTCTGTTCGATGTCCTTGCGGCTCAGGGTCTGGATTGGCAGTGAGCCCTCTTGGGCGATACGCTTGATCGACGAACCGGTAATTTCAACGCGCTGGATAGGCGCGTCGGTTTGCTGGGCGAAGACCGGTGCGCAGACACCGGCTGCCAGCAAACCGCTGGCGCACGCCAGGCGGATTGCATGCGACAGGGCATTCTCTTTCATCATAATTCTTTAACTCCCAGAAGGTGAACTGTTCTTTGCTTTTGCGCAAAACCTAACAATAGGCTGCTAGTACTTTCTTGCAAGTGTTCTCAGCTTGCAATCTTTTTGAAACAAAATGCCACATCTTGTTACGAAATCGCAACATAAGTATTTCACTTAGGGATTGCTGGGGTTTGGTAAATGCCGTCTTGTTGCGCGAAATTGCTGCTAATTGCAGGCTATTTTGGCATCGCGGCGAAAGTGCTTGAGTGGTGTATATTTCGTTTGTAACCAAGTTGATACAGTGCGCTTGTGTACACAAGCTGGGGAAGTAGTGAGTTTCTCTTTGGACAGTTTTGCGCTATTGTTACGGCCAGTTCTTGCCACTGAAATCAACCATGGCTTCCTATCTCTTGCGCCGCCTGTGGCAGATGCTGCCCACCATGCTGGGTGTGGTGCTGCTGGTGTTCGTGCTGTTTAACTGGGTTGGCGGCGATCCGGCCTATATCCTGGCCGGCAAGATGTCTGACGCGGCCAGCATCGAAAATATTCGCCGCCAGCTTGGCGTGGACCAGCCGTGGTATGTACAGCTGGGCATCTTCCTGAAACAGATCGCCACCTTCGATTTCGGCCAGAGCTGGGCCACCGGCGAGGCCGTTTCGGACATCATTGCTTCCCGCCTGGGGCCCTCGCTGACCGTGCTGGTGCCGCTGACCGTGCTGGAGACCGTGCTCGGCATTGCCCTTGCGCTGGCCGTGGCCTTCGTGCGCGGCTCGCTGACCGATCGCGTGGTGATGGTGGCTTGCACGGTAGGCATGTCGATTTCCATCCTGGTGTATATCATCATGTTCCAGTACTGGCTGGCGTATAAGGCCGGCCTGTTTCCGGTGCAAGGCTGGGGCGCCGGCCTGCTGGAGAACCTGCACTTTGCGGCGCTGCCGATCCTGATCGGCCTGGCCGTTTCGCTGGCGCCGACCCTGCGCCTGTACCGCAGCTTCGTGCTGGACGAGGTGGGCCAGGATTATGTGCGCACGGCGCGCGCCAAGGGCTTGCCGGAGCGGCGCGTGATGTGGGTGCATGTGCTGCGCAATGCTGCGATCCCGATCATTACCCATGTCATGGCGAGCTTGCCGGCCATGCTGATCGGCGCTTTCCTGCTGGAGCGTTTCTTCGGCATCCCTGGCATCGGGCGCGAAGTCATCCTGGCGGTGGAACGTTCCGATTTTCCCGTGATCAAAGCCATTACCGTCTACGTTGCCGTGGCCACCATGGTGTTCAACCTGCTGACCGATCTGCTGTACCAGGCTGTCGATCCGCGCGTACAGCTCAAGTAAGGACAGCGCATGCACGCAATTCATGATTCGGCCGGCTTGTGGACACTGGCCTGGCGCCGCCTGCTGGCGGACCGGGTAGCCATGGCGGCGCTGGCGGTCGTTGCAGTCTTCCTGCTACTGCTCGCAGCGTCCGCTACCGGCATCGTGGCGGCGGACTGGGAAGAAGAGATTGCGGTCAACTATGCGCCGCCGACGTTTGCGGCGGCGCCGGCCATGCCGACTGTGGCGGCTGCCGGCGCCCCCGGCGGCGTCCCGTCCGGAGCTCCGCCTGCCAACGAATTCGATCCATTGGCAGAGGACTTGCGCGAATTGCGCGCTGCCTTGGGCAAGGCTGTTGCCGAGCCGGCTGCCGAGCGCGCGACCAGCCTGCCGTTCGGCGCCGATAAATGGGGCCACGACATCATCAGGAAAACCATCAAGGGCGGCGAGACCTCGATCGTGGTCGGCCTGGCGGCGGCCACGCTGGCGGTCGGCCTGGGAACCCTGTTTGGTGCCGTTTCCGGCTTTTACGGCGGCGTGGTGGACGATTTATTCAACTGGTTCTATAACGTGTTCACCTCCATCCCTTCGATCCTGATGATCCTGACCGTGGCCGCGGTCCTGCAGCAGAAAGGCGTGCTGACCATCGTGCTGATCCTGGGACTGACCGGCTGGACCGGGCCTTACCGCCTGATCCGCGCCGAGTACATCAAGCACAAGGCGCGCGAATACGTGATGGCAGCCGACGCCATCGGCGCCTCGGCCTGGCGCAAGATGTTCAGCCACATTTTCCCCAATGTGAGCCATGTGGCGCTGGTGCAGGTGTCGATCCTGGTAGTTGGATTCATCAAGGCCGAAGTGATCCTGTCCTTCCTCGGCTTCGGCGTACCGGTCGGCGTGGTGAGCTGGGGCTCGATGCTGAACGAAGCCCAGAATGAACTGATCCTCGGCAAGTGGTGGCAGCTTACTGCCGCCGCCAGCGCCATGGCCCTGCTGGTGACGGCCTTCTCGCTGTTCGCCGATGCACTGCGCGATGCGCTCGACCCCAAGGTGAAATGACATGCTGCTACAGGTCCGCAATTTGCGCATCCGCTTCCGCACCGACAAGAAAAACACGGTCGAAGCGGTCAAGGGCATTTCCTTTGACATCCCGCACAACCGCACGGTAGCCCTGGTGGGCGAGTCGGGCAGCGGCAAGTCGGTCAGTTCGCTGGCTGTCATGGGGCTGCTGCCGCCGCAGACCACCCTGATCGACGAACAAAGCAGCGTGCTGTTTGAAGGCCGCGAAGTATTGCACCAGTCGGTCGCCGAACGCCGTGCCATGTGCGGCAAGGATATCGCGATGATCTTCCAGGAGCCGATGTCCTCGCTCAATCCCGTGTTCACGGTCGGCGCCCAGATTGGCGAGGTGCTGCGGCTGCATATGGGCATGGATAAGCGCAGCGCCCGCGCCCGCACGCTGGAATTGCTGGAGGAGGTCGGCATTCCCGAGCCTGCGGCGAAGATCGATGCGTATCCCAGCCAGATGTCCGGCGGCCAGCAGCAGCGCGTGATGATCGCCATGGCCATTGCCTGCAAGCCCAAGCTGCTGATCGCCGACGAACCGACCACCGCCCTGGACGTGACGATCCAGAAGCAGATCATGGAGCTGATTGCCGGCCTGCAGAAAAAGCACCGGATGTCGGTGCTGTTCATCACCCACGACCTGGGACTGGTGGCCGAAATCGCCGACGAAGTGATTGTGATGCGCCATGGCGAAGTGCGAGAAACTGGCGACGCCCGCGCAGTCTTCGCCGAACCTAAAGACCTGTACACGCGCGCGCTGCTGCATTGCCGGCCGTCACTCGATGCACGCCCGTTGCGGCTGCCCGTGATCAACGACTACATGGAAGGGCGCTTTGGCGCCGCCGAGCAGCAGCCGCAGCGCACGCGGGGCAGTGCACCGGACGACGACATCGTGCTTGATGTCAGGAACCTGAAAAAGAGCTTCTGGCTGCGCGAAGGCCTGTTCGGCAAGCGCGAGTTCCCGGCCGTCAAAGGCGTATCGTTCAAGCTGGCGCGCGGCAAGACCCTGGGCGTGGTCGGTGAATCCGGCAGCGGCAAGTCTACCGTAGGCCTGACCCTGCTGCGCCTGCACCAGGCGACAGGCGGCAGCGCCCTGTTCGAAGGGCGCGACCTGCTGGCCATGAGCGCGCAGGAATTCCAGCCGTTCAAGCGCCGCATCCAGATCATTTTCCAGAACCCGTATGCCTCGCTGAACCCGCGCTTCACGGTGGGCCAGATCCTGCTGGAGCCAATGCGCTTGCACGCGATCGGCGCCAGTGATGCGGAGCGCACGCAAATGGCGCTGGCGCTGCTGGAGCGGGTGGGGCTGCCGCAGCAAGCCTACCATCGCTATCCGCACGAGTTTTCCGGCGGCCAGCGGCAGCGCATCGCCATCGCGCGCTGCCTGGCCATGAAGCCGGAAATCCTGGTCTGCGATGAATCGGTATCGGCGCTGGACGTGTCGGTGCAGGCGCAGGTGCTGAATCTGCTGCAGGACCTGCAGGACGAATTCGGCCTGTCCTATATATTCATCTCGCACGACCTGTCGGTGGTGAAGTACATCTCCGACCAGGTGATGGTGATGCATCAGGGCGAAGTGGTGGAAATGGCGGACTCCGATGAACTGTATCGCAACCCGCAGCATCCCTATACGCGCTCCCTGCTGGCAGCCATTCCCAAGGCTGCTTGATCGGCCCTTGTAAAGCTGGCAAACTGGCCATCTGCGCCGCATACCGTGGCGCCCCGGCAGGAGCAGGTCTTTGCGTTCAAACAAAGTTGCTTCCATCGCACTATTGGTCAGCGTGGCGTTGACGACGATCGTCAGCGCCGTGCTGCTGGTGTTTGCCGCCTATTCCTACAATTCCGAGAGCAGCAAGCGCTGGCAGGAGCTGCAGCGCGTCCTGAATATCAGTGCCGACCAGCTGGCGCTGGGCGTGGCCATGCCGGCCTGGAATTTCGACGACAAGCAGGTGTTTTCCATCATGCGCGCCAGCATGAACCAGCGCGACCTGCACGCCATCGTCTTGTACGGCACCGGCAGCAAGCGCGAGCAAGTGGTGCAGCGCGGTGCCGGCGACAAACTGGAAACCAGCCTGCCGCTGGCCACGACGCCAGACATGCTGGTGGCCCAGCGGCCGATCATTGTCGATGGCGCCACGATCGGCACCATCAAGGTCTTCGCAACGCCAGCCTATGTGCGTCAGGATTTGCTTGACCAGCGGCGCGCCAACCTGGTGGCGATCCTGGTGCTGGCGGCAGTGCTCGTTACCAGCCTGTATGGCCTGCTATGGTTCCTGATCCTGCGGCCGCTGAAGGCGGTCGGCCAGTACGTGATGGGCGACACGCCGCAGAAGGCCTGGTTCTACGGCGAACTGCGCACTCTGAAAGAATCCATCCACAAGATGTGGGAGCTGCTCGACAGCCGCTACCGCTCGATGCGCGAAAGCGAAGAGCGCCTGAGCGTCGCCACCCGCGCCGCGCGCATCGGCATCTGGGACTGGGACGTGGTCTACGACGAATTGATGCAGGATGACGAGATCCTGCGCCAGTATGGGCTGGGCACCCGGCTTGGCGGCGGCAATTACAAGGCCTGGCTGGAGCGCGTGTTGCCCGAGGACCGCGAACTGGCACGCGCCGAAGTGGCGGCTGCCCTGAACGGCGAGCGCGATTTCTCCCTGCAGTTCCGCATCCGCCGGCCGGACGGCACGCTGCGCCACCTGCGTTCCATGGCCCGTTCCTTCCGCGACGTGCAGGGCAAGGTGGTGCGCATGGTCGGCGTCAGCATCGATGTGACGGAGGCCACCGAAAGCGAACAGGAATTGCGGCGCCATCGCAGCCACCTGGAAGAGCTGGTGAGCGAGCGCACCGCGGCCCTGTCGGTGGCGGTGACGGAAGCGCAGGCGGCCAGCCGCGCCAAGAGTGTGTTCCTCTCCACCATGAGCCATGAGCTGCGCACGCCGCTGAATTCCGTGATCGGCTTTTCGCGGCTGATGGCGCATTCGACCACCATGACGGCCGATGAAAAGCGCAATATGGCCATCATCCATCGCTCCGGCCAGCATCTGCTGGCCTTGATCAACGATATCCTCGAGCTGTCCAGGATTGAGGCCGGCGGCGTGAGCCTGCACCGGGAAGCAGTCGACGTCGCGCAGTTGCTGCGCGACGTGTGCGACATGGTGGGCGAGCGTGCCGCCCAGGCCGGGGTGGCGCTGAAACTCGAATGCGGCGCATTGCCGCGCGCCCTGGCGATGGATGGCGCCAAAGTGCGCCATGTGCTGCTTAACCTGGTCGCCAATGTCCTCAGGCATGCGCGCGAGGGCGCGGTCACGCTATCCCTGCGCCAGACGGTCCTGCCTGGCGGGCGGCATGGGCTGGCATTTGCCGTGCAGGCGGACACCGGCGATATTCCTGAGGATCCCGGCCTTGGCCTGGCGATTTCGCGCCAGTACGTGCGCATCATGGGCGGCGAGCTGGAAGTGGAGGCGGCGTCGCAGCCGGCACGCGGCTCCGTGTTCCACTTCACCATCGAGGCGGAAGAAGCCGATGCCGGCGAGCCGCTGGCGCGACTGCCGCAGTTGGCGCCGATGCACCAGGGGCGGCGCGTCCTGGTGGTGGATGATGGCGTCGACGGCCGCCACCTGTTGCGCAGCATGCTGGTGCCGGCCGGCTTCGAGGTGCAGGAGGCATCGGATGGGGTGGAAGCGCTGGACGTCATCGCGACATGGCAGCCGGAGCTGGTTCTGATGGATTGGCGCATGCCGGTGCTTGACGGGCTGGAGGCGACGCGCCGCCTGCGCGCCGACCACAGCCTGGCGCAGCCGCGCGTGGTGCTGCTGACGGCGTCGGCCTTCGGCGGCGAGCGGCAACAGGCGCAGGCCGCAGGCGCCGACGATTTCCTGCACAAGCCGGTGGAGCAGGACAAGCTGTTCCGGATGCTGCAGCAACAGCTCGCGGTGCAGTATGTGGAGGGAGCCCTGCCTTAGCCGCGGTTTTGCGCTACCATAGACGAACTATGGCTAACCTAATTACCCTGTTGCAGCAGTATGGTGTCCTGATCGTCTTTGCCGTGGTGCTGGTCGAACAGATGGGGTTGCCAATTCCTGCCTATCCAGTCCTGATCGTGGCCGGTGCGCTGGCCATCGACAACAGCAGCAGCGCGCCGTTCCCGGTCGTGCTGGCAGTTGCCATGCTGGCATGCCTGCTCAGTGATTTCTTCTGGTTCCGCGCCGGCCGCCGCTTCGGCAAGCGCATCCTCAAGCTGCTGTGCAAGATCTCGCTGTCGCCGGACTACTGCGTCAGCCAGACGGAAGACAATTTCCGCAAATGGGGCCCGAAGTCGATGGTGGTGGCCAAATTCATCCCCGGCTTCAACACCATTGCGCCACCGATGGCAGGGGCGCTGGGCACCGGGGTGCCGACTTTCCTGGGATTCAGCCTGCTGGGCGGCCTGCTGTGGAGCGCCACCGGCCTGTCGATCGGCGCCTATTTCCATGCCGATGTCGATAAAGTACTGGAAGTGCTGTCGACCATGGGCTCGACTGCGTTGACCGTGCTGGCCATCCTGCTCGGCCTGTTCGTGCTGGCCAAATTCATCGAGCGCCGCCGTTTCCAGAAAGCGATGCAAACCGAGCGCATCAGCATCGACGAGCTGAAAGAGCTGCTCGATTCCGGCCATGACCCCGTGATGGTGGACGCCCGTAGCGCCACCGCGCAATTGCTGGATCCTCCTGTACCGGGCGCCCTGCTGGTAGGCGCCAGCGACCCGCTGGCCGTCATCAAATCCCTGCCGAAGGACCGCCACATCATCGTCTATTGCAGCTGCCCGAACGACGTCACCGCCGCCAAGGTCGCCAAGCAGCTGCACTCCCATGGCTACAAGCGCGCCAAACCGCTGCACGGCGGGCTGGACGCCTGGAACACCGCCTTCCGCAGCGAGAGCGAATCCGCTGTCATCGCCGAACAGTCGCCCGACAGCTTTACACCCGTCGACTCCCGCCATTAATTGCTGATTCCAGCGCTTCGCACGCCCTCCGGGCGGGGCTGCGTGCACCCGTCCCGGATTCGTTTGAGTAGTCATACTACCGTCGAAATATCGCGCTATGTAGCATTCGTACCTAATTTTTACGGTTCTTGTACTCAAACTACAAAGAATTCCTTGCGTCTCGGCTAACAAATCCCTTAGGATTAGGGCTCAACTTAATCGCTTGTGCCCATGACTGCCCAGACCATCCCTGTCACGCCTGCCTTCTTCCAAAGCCCGCGCCTGCTGGCCGACGTGGGTGGGACCAATGCCCGGTTTGCCCTGGAACTGGCGCCAGGCAGGATTGAGCATATCCACGTGCTGTCCGGCGCGGCTTATGCAACGCTGGCCGATGCGTTGAAGGCTTACCTGGCGCTGCCGGATGTGGTGGCGGCTGCCGGCCTGGGTGTGCGCCACGGTGCGATTGCGATCGCCAATCCGGTCAATGGCGATTACGTCAAGATGACCAACCACCACTGGGAGTTTTCGATCGAGGCGCTGCGCCTGGCGGTCGGCTTCGAGGTGCTGGTGGTGGCCAATGATTTCACCGCGCTGGCGCGCTCGCTGCCGCTGCTGGCGGACGACCAGAAGCGCCAGGTCGGTGGCGGCACGCCGCAAGCCGGCGCGCCGCTTGGCCTGATCGGCGCCGGAACCGGCCTGGGCGTGTCGGGACTGATCCCGTCGGCCTCCGGCTGGACTGCGCTGCTGAGCGAGGGCGGCCATGTCAGTTTCCCGCCGATGAATCCGGAAGAGGTGGCGATCCTGCAATATGCCTGGACCGAATTCCCGCATGTGTCGGCGGAGCGCTTGCTGTCCGGCGTCGGCATCGAATTGATTTACCGCGCGCTGGTGGCCCAGCGCGGCCATGAGGAGCCAGTGCTGTCGGCGCCGGAGATTGCGCGCCGCGCGCTGACCGGCGAATGCCCGCTGTGCGACGACGTGATCGAGCACTTCTGCACCATGCTCGGCACCATTGCCGGCAACCTGGGCGTGACCTTGGGGGCTACCGGTGGTATTTATATTGGCGGCGGCATCGTGCCACGCCTGGGCGAGCGCTTCGACCGCTCCGGCTTCCGCGCCCGCTTCGAGGAAAAAGGACGCTTCAATAAGTACCTGGCGGCGATTCCTACCTATGTCATCACTGCCGAGTATCCGGCTTTTGTTGGTGTTTCGGCAATTCTGGCCGAGCGCCTTGCCGGCTGAGCAAGCAGGCTTTTACACTTCTCCTGAGTTTTATCAGGTACAATTGGCCAAGTTGGATGAAGCGGCGCCTGTCGCCCGCCTTGTTTTCGCCCTGAAAACGCTCTCCACCTGAGACTCTCGCCCCGGCGCGTAGCGGTCCGGCGCCTTCTTACAAAGTTACACAACCAAATGTAGTGTATGGATAATGCAGAGGCTAAGAAAGTCCTCGAAGCTGCGCTGCTATGCGCCCGTGAACCCTTATCGATCCACAGCCTGAAAAAGCTGTACGTTGAAACCGACGACCAGGGCAATCCGCTCGGTGCTGGTGTCGGCGGCGATACGATCAAGGAATTGCTGGAAGAGTTGCGCCAGGATTGGCAAGGGCGCGGCATTGAGGTGGTCAGCCTCTCCAGCGGCTGGCGCTTCCAGAGCCGGCCTGAAATGAAGATGTACCTGGATCGCCTGAATCCGGAGAAACCGCAGAAGTATTCGCGCGCCACGCTGGAAACGCTGGCCATCATCGCTTACCGCCAGCCGGTGACCCGCGGCGATATCGAGGAAATCCGCGGCGTTGCGGTGAACTCGCAGACGATCAAGATGCTGGAAGACCGCGGCTGGGTCGATACGGTCGGCTACCGCGATGTACTGGGCCGTCCGGCCTTGCTGGGCACGACCAAGCAGTTCCTGGACGACCTGGGTCTGGAATCGCTGTCGCAACTGCCGCCGTTGCAGCAGATCAGCGATACGCAGAATGAAAATCCGCTGGAAGTGCTGGAGGCTCGACTGACCGAGAACTTCGAAAAGGCGGCGCACGAAGCACAAGCAGCAGAAGAAGAGAAAGAGGCGACGCCAGACGAGGCGCCGCCGGTAACAGATGACCCGGCGCCCGATAACGTCGAGCCCTTAGCAGAAACGAATAATGAACAAGCCTGATAACTCCCCAGAAACCGGTACCCCGGCAGCCGCCGAGACCGCACCCGCCAAGCCGAAACGCCGCACCAAGGCGCAGATCGAGGCTGACAACGCTGCCGCTTTGGCAGCCGGCGAAACGCCGAAGCCCAAGCGCCGTACCAAAGCCGCAATTGCGGCCGAAGCTGTGGCGGGCGAGCAGCCTGCTGCGAGCGCGGAAGCGGTTCCGGTCAAAAAGCCGCGTGCCAAAAAGGTTGTAGCGGCGGAAGCGGCGCCGGTTGCGGAGGCAGCTCCAGCGCCGGTTGAGTCGGCGCCGGTGGAAACCGCGCAGGCCGGCGAAGGTGGGGAAGGCCAGGGCAAGGATCGCGGCCGTGCGCCGCGCGGCCCGCGCCAGATGCGCGAACAGCGCGCACTGCGCCAGGCTGAAAAGGCCGCCGTGGCGGCAGCGGCACTTGGCGCCGAAGCAGCGCCTGCCGAAGGCGCCGCGCCGGCCGCCGCTGAAGGCGGCGAGGGTGCGAGCCCGTGGCCAAGTGCAGTCCCTGCTGAAAAGCGCCACGACAAGCATGGCAAGCACAAAGGCAAGAAGGGCAAGCACGGCAAGCAGGCGCATGGCGAAGGCCAGGGTGCGCAAGCCGGCGAAGGCGGCCAGGGGCAAAGCGCCCAGGGCAAAGGCGGCCAGGGCAAGCAACGCGTACATGGTGCCTTCGGTAATAAGATGAAGGCCAAGGACAAGTCGTCCGAAGCCGATGCGGTGTTCTCTTTCGTGACCTCCGACGCGTTCGACCGCGACGAGGGCGGTTCCGGCAAGCCAGTCAAGGCACGCCGCGACCTGACGGCGGAAGACGATGCTCCAAAGCTGCACAAAGTGCTGGCGGAAGCGGGCATGGGTTCGCGCCGCGACATGGAAGAACTGATCATCGCCGGCCGCGTGTCGGTGAACGGTGAGCCGGCCCACATCGGCCAGCGCATCCTGCCGACCGATGCGGTTCGCATCAACGGCAAGCTGGTGCAGCGCAAGGTTTCCAAGAAGCCGCCGCGCGTGCTGGTGTACCACAAGCCGGCCGGCGAAATCGTGTCGCACGACGACCCGGATGGCCGTCCATCGGTGTTCGACCGCCTGCCGACCATGAAGACCGGCAAATGGCTGGCCGTTGGCCGCCTGGACTTCAACACCGAAGGCTTGCTGCTGTTTACCACCTCCGGTGACCTGGCGAACCGCCTGATGCACCCGCGCTACAACATCGACCGTGAATACGCGGTGCGTACCCTGGGCGAGCTGGAAGAAGGCATGCGCCAGAAACTGCTGGCAGGCGTCGAGCTGGAAGACGGCATGGCGCAGTTCACCAAGATCGCCGATGGTGGCGGTGAAGGCGTCAACAAGTGGTACCGCGTGGTGATCGGCGAAGGCCGTAACCGCGAGGTGCGCCGCATGTTCGAGGCGATCGGCCTGACTGTGTCGCGCCTGATCCGTACCCGTTACGGCGCGCTGACCCTGCCTTCGAACTTGAAGCGCGGCCGCTGGGAGGAGATGGAAGAGAATTCCGTGCGCGACCTGCTGTCGGCGGTCGGCTTCAAGAAAGAAGGCGGTGCTGGCGCTGGCGAGGGCAAGAAGCCGCAGGGCGGCCAGGGCCAGGGCCAGGGCAAACGTGAACGCGAGCCGAATGGCAACCGCATGGACGTGAGCAATAAGAACGCCGATCCGTTCCCGCAGGCGCCGCGCGGCGGCCGCAACCAGGGGCAGGGGGCATTCTATGGTGCGCCGCGTCATGGCGGCGGTTTCACCGGATTCGGTGACCAGCAGCCGGGTGGCCGTGGCGCCGGCGGCGCTGCCGGCGGCAAAGGTAAGGGTAAAGGCAAGGGGCAGGGCGGCGGTCCACGCCAGCCGGATCCGCTGATGACGACCTTTGGCTTCGCTGGCCAGGGGCATGGCCACGGCCAGGGGCAGCAGCGCCGCGGCGGCCACCAGCCGCGCGGCGGGGCGTCCGACCATGGCATGCCGCGCCGCCGTAAGGGCTAAAACCGGTAAACCAGCCAGCGGCCGCCGCGTACTGGTGTCTGACCCTGCGGGTCAGACTACCGGGTTGCCGGTTTTGGTGTTGGTTTTTGAGCACCTTGCTATTGTTACACCCTCGTCCGATGTGGTATGCGGCATTGCAGCGAAGTCAATAAGGCGCTATAATGAGCAGCCTAGTTAAAGTTCTTCGCAGGTATTTTTGCCGAGAGTGCTTTCATCTGGCTGCAGTAACGAAAGATGGGCAGTTGCCCATTTTTTTTTGGTTGAATCGTTTTAAGTATCTGGAGATTTCTTTTGCAACTGCCTGAATTGATTGAAAAAACCGTCGCTGGCCTCGGCTACGACCTGGTCGATTTCGAACGGGCCGAACGCGGACTGCTGCGTGTTTATATCGACTTCACGGCGGAAGATGCAGAAGAAAAGGGCCCGATCACGGTTGAAGACTGCGCCACGGTGAGCCACCAACTGTCGCACGTGCTGACGGTCGAGAACGTTCCTTACGAACGCCTCGAAATTTCGTCGCCTGGCCTGGACCGTCCGCTGCGCAAGTTCAGCGACTTCGTCCGCTTTGCCGGCTCCGAAGCGATCGTCAAGCTGCGCATGGCCATTCCAGGCACTGCGAATCGCAAGTCCTACCAGGGCATCCTGACGGAGCCTGAAGGCGATCAACTGGGTATTGAATTTGAAGGTAAAGAAGGTCCTGCGGTGCTGAATTTCACGCTCGCGGACATTGACAAGGCACGCTTGGTGCCGCAGGTGAATTTTGGGAGCCGCAAAGCATGAGTCGCGAAGTATTGTTATTGGTTGATGCGCTGGCGCGCGAAAAGAACGTCGACAAGGAAGTCGTGTTCGGCGCGCTCGAGTTCGCACTGGCGCAAGCCACGAAGAAGCGCTATGAAGGCGAAGTGGATATTCGCGTTTCGATCGACCGTGAAAGCGGCGAGTTCGAGTCCTTCCGCCGCTGGCACGTAGTGCCGGACGAAGCCGGCCTGCAGCTGCCTGACCAGGAAGTGCTGCTGTTCGAAGCGAAAGAGCAGATCCCTGATATCGAAGTCGATGAATACATCGAAGAGCCGATCGAATCCGTGGAATTCGGCCGCCGCTTCGCCCAGGACACCAAGCAAGTGGTCCTGCAGCGCGTGCGCGATGCTGAACGCGAGCAGATCCTGCAAGACTTCCTGGAGCGCGGCGACGCGCTGGTCACCGGCACCATCAAGCGCATGGAACGCGGCGACGCGATCGTCGAATCCGGCAAGATCGAAGCCCGCCTGCCGCGCGACCAGATGATCCCTAAGGAAAACCTGCGTATCGGCGACCGCGTGCGTGCCTACATCCTGCGCGTTGACCGCAATATGCGCGGCCCGCAAGTGATCCTGTCGCGCACCGCGCCAGAGTTCATCATGAAGCTGTTCGAACTGGAAGTGCCAGAGATCGAACAAGGCATGCTGGAGATCAAATCCGCTGCACGCGACGCTGGCGTCCGCGCCAAGATCGCTGTGCACACCAACGACAAGCGCATCGACCCGATCGGCACCTGCGTCGGCATGCGCGGTTCGCGCGTGCAGGCCGTGACCGGCGAACTGGGCGGCGAGCGCGTGGACATCGTGCTGTGGTCGGAAGATCCTGCGCAATTCGTGATCGGCGCGCTGGCACCTGCCAACGTGTCCTCGATCATGGTTGACGAAGACAAGCACGCGATGGACGTGGTGGTTGACGAAGAAAACCTGGCAATCGCCATCGGCCGCTCCGGCCAGAACGTGCGCCTGGCTTCCGAGCTGACCGGCTGGAAGATCAACATCATGACCGCGGAAGAATCGGCCGACAAGCTGGCCGCCGAAACCGCCGCCGTGCGCGCACTGTTCATGGAAAAACTGGATGTGGACCAGGAAGTGGCCGACATCCTCGTGGAAGAAGGCTTCAGCAGCCTGGAAGAAATCGCCTACGTGCCGATCTCCGAGATGCTGGACATCGAAGCGTTCGACGAAGACACCGTCAACGAGCTGCGTACCCGTGCCCGCGACGCCCTGGTGACCGAAGCCATCGCTTCGGAAGAAGGCCTGGAAGGCATGGAAGAACAGCTGGTTGGCCTGGAAGGCATGGACCGCGTCACCGCGGGCAAGCTGGGCCTCGCGGGCATCAAGACCCTGGCGGCATTCGCCGGTCTGGCCTATGACGAGTTCGGCGCCATCCTGGCATTGTCGAGCGACCGCGCGCGTGAACTGATTTCGAATGAGTTTGAGAATGTGACCGACGATGAAATGAAGCTGGTCGACGGTAAGTACGATGATCGCGCCAAGGCCCTGCAAGCCAAGGCCTGGGCATCGTCCGAAGCCGCAAAGGCCTAAGAAGTAGTAGCAGCTTTATTTATCATCGAGACACATAGAAAAGAGGACTGAATGGCGAGTAACAACGTAGCCCAATTTGCCACCGAACTGAAGATGCCTGCAGATTTGCTGCTGTCGCAGCTGAAGTCTGCTGGCGTCGAAAAGAGTTCGGCGTCAGATCCATTGTCAAAAGATGATAAGGACAAGCTGCTGGAACACCTGCGCCGTACCCACGGCGCAGGCGCAGAGCCGGGCGAAAAGAAAAAGATCACCCTGACTCGTAAAGAGACCACGGAGATCAAGCAGGCCGACGCCTCCGGCAAGGCCCGCACCATCCAGGTCGAAGTGCGCAAGAAGCGCACCTTCGTCCAGCGCGACGACGTGGTGACCACCACCGCCGCCAAGCCGGCCGTGCCGGTGATCGACGCTGCCGAACAGGCGCGCCGTGAAGAAGAAGCACGCCGCCAGGCCGAGCTGATCGCTCGCCAGGAAGCGGAGCTGAAAGAGAAACAGGAACGCCTGGCCAAGCTCGACGAGGAAAAGGCTGCCCAAGCCAAAGCCGCCGAAGAGGAAGCCAAGCGCGTAGCGGAAGAGCAAGCCAAGAAAGCCGCAGCCGACAAGGCCGCCGCCGAGAAGGCCGCTGCTGCCGCTGCAGCCGGCGCCGCGCAGAAAGCCGCCGCCGAAGAAGAAGAGAAGAAGCGCCTGGCCGATGCCGAAGAATCCAAGCGCAAGCACGAAATCGCCGCCAAGGAAGCCGCCGAGCGCGCCGAAGCGACCGAACGTGCCCGTAAAGCTGTTGCAGACGAAGTGGCCCAGATCAAGCTGATGATGAGCCAGCCGCGTCGCGTGATGAAGGCTCCTGAGCCGGCTCCGGCCGCTGCTGCAGCCAAGCCGAAAGTCGCCGAAGGCACCCTGCACAAGCCAGCCGACAAGAAGCCTGCCGCGACCGCAGCAGCTCCAGCCGGCGACAAGAAAGAAGGCAAGCCAGGCGACAAGAAATCCATCAAGTCGGCCAACGTGGCTTCGACCTGGCAGGATGAAAAGCGCCGTGGCGCCCCGGGCGGCGGTGCAGGCAAAGGCCGCGGTGGCAACACCGGCGCCAATGCCGGCGGCCGTGACGGCTGGCGTGCAGGCGGCAAGGGCGGTCGCCGCGGCGGCCACCATGAAGATCGCGAAACGAACTTCCAGCAGCCGACCGAAGCGATCATCCATGACGTGCACGTGCCGGAAACCATCACCGTGGCTGAACTGGCGCACAAGATGGCAGTCAAGGCATCTGAAGTCATCAAGCAGCTGATGAAGCTGGGCCAGATGTGCACCATCAACCAGGTGCTGGACCAGGAAACCGCGATGATCGTGGTGGAAGAGATGGGCCACAAGGCCTTCGCTGCCGCTGTCGACGATCCGGAAGCGCTGCTGGCCGACCAGGGCGAACACGCCGAGTACGAAGCAACCCCGCGTGCACCAGTGGTGACCGTGATGGGCCACGTCGACCACGGTAAAACCTCCCTGCTGGACTACATCCGCCGCGCCAAGGTTGCGTCGGGCGAAGCCGGCGGCATTACCCAGCACATCGGTGCGTACCACGTGGACACCCCGCGCGGCACCATCACCTTCCTGGATACGCCAGGTCACGAGGCCTTCACGGCCATGCGTGCCCGCGGTGCGAAGGCAACCGACATCGTCATCCTGGTGGTGGCAGCCGACGACGGCGTGATGCCGCAGACGAAGGAAGCGATCTCCCACGCCAAGGCAGCAGGCGTGCCGCTGGTGGTGGCGATCAACAAGATCGACAAACCGGGCGGCAACGTTGACCGCGTGACCCAGGAGCTGGTGGCAGAACAAGTGGTGCCGGAAGAATACGGTGGCGATTCGCCATTCGTGCCGGTATCCGCGAAAACCGGCCAGGGCATCGACGACCTGCTGGAGCAAGTGCTGCTGCAAGCCGAAGTCCTGGAACTGAAAGCACCGGTCGAAGCGCCTGCGCGCGGCCTGGTGGTGGAAGCCCGCCTGGACAAGGGCCGTGGTCCTGTGGCCACCATCCTGGTGCAATCCGGTACCCTGAAGCGCGGCGACGTCGTGCTGGCAGGTTCGTCCTTCGGCCGCGTTCGTGCGATGCTGGACGAAAACGGCAAGGCGATTTCGGAAGCCGGTCCTTCGATCCCAGTGGAGATCCAGGGCCTGACCGAAGTGCCGGCCGCCGGTGAAGAAGCCATGGTCATGGCTGACGAGCGTAAAGCCCGTGAGATCGGCCTGTTCCGCCAAGGTAAGTTCCGCGACGTGAAGCTGGCCAAGCAGCAAGCCGCGAAGCTGGAAAACATGTTCGACCAGATGGCCGAAGGCGAAGTGAAGAACCTGCCGCTGATCATCAAGACCGACGTGCAAGGCTCGCAGGAAGCGCTGGTTGGCTCGCTGCAGAAGCTGTCGACCTCCGAAGTGCGCGTACAGATCGTGCACGCAGCGGTGGGCGGCATCTCGGAATCGGACGTCAACCTGGCGACCGCTTCCAAGGCGGTCATCATCGGCTTCAACGCCCGTGCCGATGCACAGGCGCGCAAGCTGGCCGAGACCAACGGCGTCGACATCCGCTACTACAACATCATTTACGATGCGATCGAAGAGGTCAAAGCGGCGATGTCGGGCATGCTGGCGCCGGAGAAGCGCGAACACGTTACCGGCCAGGTCGAGATTCGCCAGGTCATCCACGTCTCCAAGGTCGGCGCGATTGCGGGCTGCTTGGTTACCGACGGTGTGGTCAAGCGTTCGTCTTCCGTCCGCCTGCTGCGCAACAACATCGTGGTGTGGACCGGCGAGATCGACTCGCTCAAGCGCTTCAAGGACGATGCGAAAGAAGTTCGCGCCGGCCTGGAGTGCGGCCTGAACCTGAAGGGCTACAACGACATCGAAGTGGGCGACCAGCTCGAAGTGTTCGAAGTGCAGGAGATCGCCCGTACCCTGTAACAGCAGGACGGCGCGATACACGGCGGGTGCTTCCCGCCTCGCGAGAGCGGGGCAGGGCACCCGCCTTTTAGTTTATTAAAACCGGTCCGCGGCAGCCGCGTGTCGGGTGTCAGACCCTGTGGGTCTGACACCGGTTTACCGGTTTTAAAAGGAAAGAAAACCATGGCAAAACATAGCAAATCCATCCCCCAGCGCGGCCTGCGCGTGGCGGATCAAATCCAGAAAGACCTGTCCGAGCTGATCGCCTTCGAAGTGAAGGACCCGCGCGTCGGTATGATCACCCTGTCCGAAGTGCAGCTGACGCCCGACTACGCGCATGCGAAAGTGTTCTTCACCACCCTGAAGGACGATCCCGAGTCGATCAAGAACACCCTGGCCGGCCTGGCCGCCGCCGCCGGCTACCTGCGCAACCAGCTGGGCAAGCGCCTGCACATCCACACGCTGCCGCAGCTGCACTTCCTGCACGACATGTCCGCCTCGCGCGGCATGGCAATGTCCGCCCTGATCGACAAGGCCAACGCCACCCGCGCCGCCGACTTCGAAGAAGACAAAGACGAAGAATGAGCGAAGCACGTGTAAAGCGCGTGCGCGACGCCGTGGACGGCGTGCTGCTGCTCGATAAGCCAGTCGGCCTGTCCAGCAACGACGCCCTGATCAAGGCCAAGCGCTTCATGAACGCGAAAAAAGCCGGCCACACAGGCACGCTCGACCCTTTCGCCACCGGCCTGCTGCCGCTGTGTTTCGGCGAAGCGACCAAGTTCTCGCAAGACCTGCTGGAAGCCGACAAGACCTACCTGGCCACCGTGCACCTGGGCGTGCGCACCGACACCGGCGACACCGAAGGCCAGGTGCTTGAAACGCGCGACGTCAATGCTACGTTGGCCGACATTGAAGCGGTGCTGCCCCGTTTCCGCGGCCCCATCAAGCAAGTGCCGCCGATGTACTCCGCGCTCAAGCGCGACGGCAAAGCCCTGTACGAATACGCACGCGAAGGCATCACGCTCGAGCGCGAGGCGCGCGACGTGGTGATCCACAAGCTGGAAATCGTCGGCTACGAGGCGCCGTTCCTGAAGATAGAAGTCACCTGCAGCAAAGGGACCTACATCCGCGTGCTGGGCGAAGACATCGGCGCAGCCCTGGGCTGCGGCGCGCACCTGAACGCCCTGCGCCGCACGCAGGTCGGCGCGCTCACCACCGACAAAATGGTCACGCTGGAAGACCTGGCCGCCCACGCCGCGCCGCGCGAATTGCTGGCGCCAGTGGATGCACTGCTGTCCTCCTTCCCGCGCATCGTGTTGAACGCCGACCTGGCGAAACGCTTCCTGCACGGCCAGCGCCTGCCGCTCGGCAAAGAGCCAAGCATCGCCGTCCCGACGCCATACGAAGGCCGCGTACGCATCTACGCCGACGACGGCCGCCTGCTCGGCACCGGCATCTTCGGCGAATACGCCATCCTGGCACCCGAGCGCCTGATCGCTACCGTATAAAAAGTCGGGGTCAGCCCCGGCAAATAAAGGGGACGTACCCCATTAAAAGGGTACGTCCCCTTTTATTTGCCGGAGCTGACCCCGACTTTTATTTTGTGAGCGGCTGCTGGCAGTCGCGCCAGTTGACTGCGGTGCCGAGCTCGTCGAAGATGACGGGCAGGGCGGACTTTGCCTTGCTGTGCACGTCGTGGAACAGCAGTACGCCGTGCCGCTTGATCAGCATCAGCGCAATCATGCGGTTGCTGACATCGTCCGCAGTGACCTGGCTGCTCCAGTCCTGCGAGTCCAGGTTCCACAGCGCGACCTGCAGGCCTTGCTGCTGGAAGAATGGTGCGCTGTCCGCGGGCCGCTGGCCGTATGGCGGGCGGAAGTAGGGCAGCACGTCGCCTTTGGCGAAGGTCGCATTCAACAGCCCGTGGGTGCGGCTAATTGAATCCTGCCACTGGTCCCACTTGGCGTGCGACTGGTGCTGCCAGCCGTGCGAGGCCATGCACTGGTTCTTGTACGAGGCAGCGACCTTCGCAGCGCCGGCCTTGTTGACGCGGTTCTGCAGGTTTTCGCCCAGTACGAAGAACACACCGTTCTTCTTGCTGTTGGCCAGCATGGCCAGCGTGTCGTCCGTATTCGCGCCTGGCGACGGGCCGTCGTCGAAGGTCAGCAGGAATTGGCGGTCTTCCAGGGTGTCGCCATTCCATTCATGCGGGCCGAAGCGATCGATCTCGCTGCTGATCTTGGGGAACAGCGCCGCCAGCCGCAACTGCTCGGCAAGGTAGGCTCGGGTGAAGGCGGACAGGTTGGCGTGCCAGGTTTGCTGGCCTGCCGGTACCGACTTCTGCCAGCTATCGGCCTGGCGCAGTAGTGCATCCACACTGTCGACCGGCGCCACGCAAGTCCAGTCACCGCCTGCGCAGTCGCGCGCCGCGCGCTGGTAGTTCGCCAGCGACAGCGCCATTTCCGACTTCAGCCACTTGTCGACCGAGGCGCGGTTCAGGCTCTTGATCTTGAACGACGCCATCATGTCGGCATCGGCCATCTTGTGCATTTCCTGCAGTGCCGAAGCATAGGTCAGGATCGATGCGCGCGAGGCCTTGTCGAAGCCATTGCGGCTGTTCAGGGTTTCCGTCCACAGGCGGCGGTCGGCCTTGGCCACCGAGGCCGGGCCGACGGCTGCGGCGGGCACGGCGGCCGCAGCCAGCGCGGCGGCCATGCACAGCAGGGGCAGCGCTGGCGAGCGCATTATTTCGCTCCGTTCTGCATCATGCGTGCGATGGCCTTGTCGTAGGTCGGGTTGCTCTTCTCGGCCTGCGCTGCGCGGTATTCGCGCAGGGCGTCGTCCCACTGCGATGCGGCTTCGTAGATCTTGCCGTTGTTGTAGTGCGAGCTGGCGCGCACGGTAGCTGCGGTCGGACCGCTGGCCAGTGCGATGGCCTTGCGGTTGGCCCACATCGCTTCCGCAGTGCGGTTGGCTTTCTGGAATGCCAGGCCCAGGTTGCTGTATGCCTGGCCATAGTTGCCGTTCAACTCAATCGCTTCCTGGTACAGGCGGATCGCTTCGTCCAGGTTGCCTGCGTGGTAGGCCGCTTCGCCCTGGCTGTTCAGGCGCTTGGCGTTATCCTGGCTGCTGGCACTGTAGTTCACGGCCTGCAGGTCGGATGCACGGCCGATGCCGGCGAATTCGGAGGTTTGCAGGCGGTCGTGGCTGGTCACGCCTTTCAGGGTGTTGAAGTCCTGGAACTCGCCGTCTTCGGTCACGGCGAACACGGTCCACAGGTTGCCGGTGCCGGTGGTCGGCACGTAGTAGGTGCGGATCAGGGTCTGGCCGACGTAGACGAAGACCTTGGCGCCGCTGTTGGCCAGGTTGCGGGTGTTCGGGTTGGAGCCGTCGGTGAAATCGTGCACGGCGTAGACATAGCGCTGGCCGACGTGCTTGCGGTCGATGGTGATGGTCTCAGGGCCGAAGCCGTTGGTGTCGTCGACATCCAGCTTGGCGTCGGCGCCGCGCATCTGCATGAAGTAGACGTGGTTGTCCGGGTAGACAACGTGGGAATCCAGGTCGGCCGGATTGGCGCCCCAGTTCAGCACGATACGCATGCCGTCCAGGTTGTTCATCACCGGACTGATAGCGTAGGTCGAGCCATTGCATGGGCACTTGACCACCAGGTTGGAGTAGCCCGGCTTCTTGACGATCATCAGGGTGGAAGCGTCGTCGGCGAAAGTAGGCGACAGCTTGACCTGGCCCTGTGCGTCGGTGTTTGCACTGACCGATTGTTCGCCGTTCTTTTGCAGCGTGACGGTGGCGCCGTCGATTTTCTTGTCCTTGACGGTGGCGCTCAGGATCTGCACGCCGACCGGGGCGGCAGCGGCGGCGCCAGCCACCAGCAGGGACAGGGCGGCGGTCGCCAAAACGGTGTTCGTCAAACGCAATTTCATGTAGTGCTCTCCAGGCTGTTCGTTGGGCTTAAATAAGCGTCATTGCTTATTTTCTAATAATACCCTACGGAAACCAAAAGGTGGGGAGCTTCCGGCTGCCGGCGCCTTGCCGCTTATCCCCGCGGGGCGCCGCCTGGCACCTTTTCCGCCAGGCTGGCAGGGCTGGCCCGACAATGAGCCCACACTTCATTTCAAAGGCCCACCATGAATTCACTGAAGCTTGCCGGCCTGGCGCTGCTGCTCTCCCTCACCTGCGGCAAGGGAGCAGCTGCGCCGCAGGGCGCCATCCGCATCCAGGACGACCTGTACCGCGCCGTCAACGGCGTCTGGATCGAGGCCACGGTCATTCCCGCCAATCGTTCGGAAGCCTATGGCGCCGAGCTGCCCGATGTGGTGGACCGGCGCGTGCGCGGCATCGTCGAAGAACTCTCCGCCAGGCCGCAGCGTGCCGCCAGCGCGGAACGCAAGGCCGGCAGCTACTACAAGGCTTACCTGGACACCGCGCGCATTGACAAAGCCGGCCTGGGGCCGGTCAGGCGTTTGCTGGCGCAGGTCGATGCGATCGGCGATGCCGGCGCTCTGGCGCAATGGATGGGGCATGCGCAGGGGCGCATCGAGACGCCGTTGTGGCTGTGGGGCGGCTTTGCCGACTTCAAGGATCCGGGACGGAACCGGGTCATGATGTGGCAGGGCGGGCTTGGCCTGCCAAGCCGTGACTATTACCTGGCGCTGGACGATGCCGGCATGGCCAAGGCGCGCGCGGCGTACCTTGAATACCTCACCAGGCTGGCAGTACTGGCCGGACTGCCGCAGCCGGCGCGGGTGGCGGCGCGCGTCATGGCGCTGGAGTCGCGTATCGCGGCTGTCCAGTTGCCGCTTGAGCAGGCGCGCGATCCGGGGCGGATGTACACGCTGATGAACGCGCAGGAACTGCTGCAGCGCGCGCCCGGCATCGACTGGCCGACCTTCATGCGGGCGGCCAACATTCCGGTGGCCGAACGCGTCATGGTGGCGCAGCATGCCACGGCCACGGCGATAGCTGCCTTGTTCGCCGAACTGCCGCTGGCAGACTGGAAAATGTACTTCAAGTTGCGTAGCCTGGACGAGGCGGCCCCAGTGCTGCCGCGCGCTTTCCGCGACGCGCACTTCGCGTTCCGTGGCACGGCGCTGGCCGGCACGACGGCCCCGGCACCGCGCGCCGACGCGGCCATTATTGAAACCAGTGCCGCCATGGGCGAGGCGTTGGGCAAGGCCTACGTGGAACGCTATTTCCCGCCAGCGCACAAAGCGCGCATACGCGGCATGGTCGAGAACTTGCTGGCCGCCTATCGCGAGATGATCGAAGAGAGCGGCTGGATGACGCCAGCCACGCGGGAGCGGGCGCTGGCCAAGCTGGCCGGTTACAAGGCCAAGATCGGCCATCCCGACACATGGCATGACTATGCCGGACTGGAGGTGCGCGAAGGCGATGCGCTCGGCAATCGTCATCGCGCAAGGCGCTACGCATGGGAACTTAAGGCAGCCCAGGCAGGAAAGCCGATGGACCGCGCAGCGTGGGCGATGTCGCCGATAGCGGTCAACGCCTTCTACGACCCCATGCTCAACGAAATCAACCTTCCAGCCGGCTTGCTGCAGGCGCCCCTGTTTGACATGGATGCGGACGATGCGGCCAACTACGGCGGCATTGGCGCCCAGATCGCCCACGAGATCAGCCACGGCTTCGATACGATGGGGGCGCAGTTCGACGGCGACGGCGTCATGCGCAACTGGTGGAGCGATGCCGACCGCAAGGCGTTCGAGGAAATCGGCCAGCGCTTGCAGGCCCAGTATTCCAGCTACGAAGCCATGCCGGGCAAGTACGTCAATGGCGCCATGACGCTGGCGGAAAACATGGCCGACCTGACCGGCCTGCAGATTGCCTTCAAGGCTTACCAGCGTGCGGTGGACGGCAAGCCGCGCACCGTGGTCGACGGTTATACGGGCGAGCAGCGCTTCTTCCTGAGTTATGCGCAAAGCTGGCGCAAGAAGGCGCGTCCTGAGCGCGTGCTGCAGCTGCTGGCGTCGGATCCGCATGCGCCGAACGAATTCCGGGCCAACGGCCCGGCGGTGAATGTCGACGGCTTCCATCAGGCGTTCGGCACCCAACCCGGCGACGCCATGTTCAAACCGGCGGCGCAACGGATCCGGAGCTGGTAAAGCGCCACTCGCCTATTGCATAAAAGTCAAATAAAATGCCGAGTTCACGTCCATTGCCGAGTCAAAGCATGTCCCAGCCCCAGCAGTTCTTTCCGCGCGACCGGCAGTTCTGGCTGTTCCATGGCACTGCAATGGCATTTGGTTTCGTCGTATCGGTGCTGATGGTCTACCTGGACGGCCACCGGGTGGCGCCCAGGCTGGCGGCGAGCACGCTGTGGATGCCGCTGTATACGGTGGCGGTGTTGTGCTTCCGCTGGCATTACCGTCAGCGCGGCTGGAAGCATCTCGCGATGGGGCGTCTGATTCCGATTGCCGTCGCCTACAGCGCGCTGGCGGGAGTGGCGATGGCGTTGCTGATCGTGGCCATCGTCGTGCCGCCGTTTATCGGCGAAGTGAGTGCGCAATACCAGGCGCTCCGGCTGCCCTTCAATCCGCAGCGCTACTATATTGACTCCTTTGTCGAGCAGGCGGTGCCAAGCCAGCTCCTGGTCTGCATCTGGTGTTTCATCTACACCAGCGTGACGTCGATGCGGCATATCCGCGCGACGGAGGTGCACAACTTGCGTTTGCAGAACGGCTTGAAAGAAGCTCAGTTAAGCAGCCTGTCGAACCAGCTGAACCCGCACTTCCTGTTCAACGCGCTGAACAACATCCGCTTCATGATCCACGAGGATGCGCAATTGGCCGACCGCATGATGACGGCGCTCTCCGAGATCCTGCGCTATTCGCTGGAAAGCAGCCGGCACGACAAGGTCAGCTTGCGCCAGGAGCTGGCGATTATCCACCAGTATGTCGCCATCGCTAAAATCCAGCTGGAAGAGCGCCTGGACTTTGCAATCCGGGTCCCGGTGGAGTTGCAGGGGGTGCTGGTGCCGCCGATGGTGCTGCAAATGCTGGTGGAAAACGCCGTCAAGCACGGCCTGGAAAACCTGCCGAGCGGCGGCAAGCTCGCGCTGGAACTGGCCGAAAGCGACGGGCGGCTGGTGTTCGAAGTCCGCAACGACAAGCCGCTGCTAGCGCCGGGCAAGGTGAAGGGCATTGGCATCGGCTTGCAAAACATCGAGCGCCGCCTGCAGCTGCTTTACGGCGGCATGGCCGCCATGCTGGTCGAGCCAGGCGGCGCGCAGTTCAAGGTCACGGTTACATTACCCAAGGAATCGGCATATTGAAGGCGATTGTTGTTGAAGACTCGCGGCTGGCGCGCGAAGGGCTGGTGCGCATGCTGCAGGCATTGCCTGTGCTTGAGGTGGTAGCCCAGGCAGGCGATCCCGCCACGGCGCTGGCGCTGATGCAGGCACTGCGTCCCGACGTGGTGTTCATGGATATCCACATGCCGGGCGCCAGCGGGTTCGACGTGCTCGAACAACTGGACTATATGCCGCGTGTCATTTTTACCACCGCCTATTCCGAGCATGCGATCCGCTCCTTCGACTTCCACACGGTGGACTACCTGCTCAAACCGATCAGCGCCGAGCGCCTTGCAGTGGCCGTCGCCAAGCTGACCGGCGGCCAGGGGGATGCGGCGCAAGGAGAGGGCGCCAAGCCCGAACTCGATTACAACAGCAAGATCTTCATCAAGGACGGCGAACGTTGCCATCTGGTGTCGCTGGACGCGATCCGCTACATCGAAAGCTGCAAGAATTATGTGCAGGTGTTTTTCGGCGAGCAGCGCGCCTACGTCAAGAAGCCGCTGAACAGCATCGAAGCGCGCCTGCCGCAAAAATTCTTTTTCCGCGCCAACCGCCAGCACATCATCAACCTGCAAGCGATCGTACGCATCGAGGAATCGATAAGCCAGGGCTATGACGTGACGCTCACCGGGGGCAAAGTACTGGAAATTTCGCGCCGCAACGCGGCCGCGCTGAAAGAGCGGCTCAGTTTCTAAGTCTGGTTGGTTGCGCCGCAACATGCTATACTAGTGGGTTCAGTGCTTCCGCACCCGCAGATTTCCTGTAAATACACAAATCATGTCTAATACTAAACGCGCAATTCGCAACATCGCCATCATCGCCCACGTTGACCATGGCAAGACCACCCTGGTGGACCAGCTGCTGAAGCAGTCCGGTACTTTCCGTGAGAACCAGCAGGTTGATACCCGCGTCATGGACTCCAACGACCTGGAGAAAGAGCGCGGCATTACCATCCTGTCGAAGAACTGCGCCGTTGAGTACGAAGGCACCCACATCAACATCGTCGACACCCCAGGCCACGCCGACTTCGGCGGCGAAGTGGAGCGCGTGCTGTCGATGGTCGACTCCGTGCTGCTGCTGGTCGACGCGCAGGAAGGCCCAATGCCCCAGACCCGTTTCGTGACCCGCAAGGCCCTGGCCCTGGGCCTGAAGCCGATCGTGGTGCTGAACAAGATCGACCGTCCTGGCGCGCGCGCTGACTGGGCGATCAACCAGACCTTCGAACTGTTCGACAAGCTGGGCGCAACCGATGAACAGCTGGACTTCCCGATCGTTTACGCGTCGGGCCTGAACGGCTACGCCGGCCTGACCGAAGACGTGCGCGGCGGCGACATGAAGCCACTGTTCGAAGCGATCCTGAAGTACGTGCCGGTGCGTGACGACAATCCGGACGGCCCGCTGCAGATGCAAATCACCTCGCTGGACTACTCGTCCTACGTGGGCAAGATCGGTATCGGCCGTGTTTCCCGTGGCCGCGTGAAAGCAGGCCAGGACGTGGTTGTTTGCGACGGTCCAGGCGCTACCCCGATCAAGGGCCGCATCAACCAGGTACTGAACTTCAAGGGCCTGGAGCGCGTGCTGGTTGACGAAGCAGTTGCCGGCGACATTATCCTGATCAACGGTATCGAAGAAATCGGCATCGGCTCCACCGTGTGTGCGGTTGATACTCCTGATCCGCTGCCAATGCTGACCGTGGACGAGCCAACCCTGACCATGAACTTCATGGTTAACACCTCCCCACTGGCTGGCCGCGAAGGCAAGTTCGTGACCTCGCGCCAGCTGCGCGACCGCCTGGACAAGGAACTGAAATCCAACGTGGCGCTGCGCGTTGCGCCGACCGACGACGACACCATCTTCGAAGTGTCCGGCCGCGGCGAACTGCACCTGACCATCCTGATCGAAAACATGCGTCGCGAAGGCTTCGAAATGGCCGTGTCGCGTCCGCGCGTCGTGTTCAAGATGGTGGACGGCGTGCGCCATGAGCCATACGAAATGCTGTCGGTTGACGTGGAAGAAGCGAACCAGGGCGGCGTGATGGAAGAACTGGGCCGCCGCCGCGGCGACCTGCAGAACATGGAATCGGACGGCAAGGGCCGTGTGCGCCTGGAGTACCGTATTCCTGCGCGCGGCCTGATCGGCTTCCAGGGCGAATTCATGACCCTGACCCGCGGTACCGGCCTGATGTCGCACGTGTTCGACGCCTACGCTCCGGTCGACACCTCCAAGGGTGAACTGGCCGGCCGCCGCAACGGCGTGATGATCTCCCAGGACGACGGCCAGGCCGTTGCCTACGCACTGTGGAAGCTGCAGGACCGCGGCCGCATGTTCGTGGTGCACAACGACCCGGTGTACGAAGGCATGATCATCGGTATCCATTCGCGCGACAACGACCTGGTCGTGAACCCGATCAAGGGCAAGCAGCTGACCAACGTGCGTGCTTCCGGTACCGACGAAGCAGTGCGCCTGGTGCCGCCAGTCCAGCTGTCGCTGGAATACGCAGTGGAATTCATTGAGGACGACGAACTGGTGGAAATCACGCCTAAGTCGATCCGACTGCGCAAGCGCTACCTGAAGGAACACGAGCGCAAGCGCGCTTCCAAAGAAAACGCGTAATCGCCTCAGCGCATCGCGCCAGCCCGCCGCCTCGCAAGAGCCGGCGGGCTTTTTCTTTGCGCCGGCGCGTAACAAGCAATCACCGGATTGATCGTTTGCGCAATGCAGCAAGCATATCCTTATTCGTAGAACGCCTTTAACTGCGGGGTTTTTTCAACACTTTGATCATCGTAGTGATTCTTTGGCAGGTGCGTGATTTTTCGTTACAGGGCTCACTTAGAATCGGCTCACCAAGCAAGCAAAACTACAACAAGGAGATCACCGTGAGTCAGCAGCAGCACAGGAAAGCCCGACTGTTCAATCGAACGATGTTCATTTTGGTATCGCAACTGGTCGCCAGCGGCGCCTTTGCGCAGGAGGCGGAGCCGCAACAAACGCATGTGGTGACCGTCAGCGGCACGCGTGCTTCCGTCGCGTCGGCCATCGAACGCAAGATCCGCAGCAGCACCGTCTCCGATTCGCTGGTGGCGGAAGACGTGAACCAGTTCCCGGACAAGAACGTGGGCGAGGCGCTGTCGCGCATCACCGGCGTGCAGCTGACCCGCGATTTCGGCGAAGGTTCGCAGATTGCCATTCGCGGCGTGGAGCCGGACCTGAACCGGGTGGAGATCAACGGCATGTCGGTGCTCTCTACCGGCGGCAATGCCGGCCGCGGCGCTGAACTGCGCGAGCTGGCTTCCGAATTGATCCAGTCGATCGACGTGTACAAGGGCACCACTGCCGACCTGACAGAAGGCGGCGTGGGCGGCACGGTCAGCATCATTACGCGCAAGCCGCTGGACTTTACCAAGCCGACCCTGAGCACCACAGTGTCCGCTGAGCGTTCCACCAGCCGCGGCGGCGTGCAGCCGCGCGCCAGCCTGCTGCTGGCCGACAAATACCTGGACGGCAAACTGGGCCTGATGGCCAATATCGTCTACGACAAGGTCTTCACCCGCAACGACTATGCGCGCAATACCTCGTGGCGCTTCCTGCGCGACTGGGACTTTTCGCCTGAGAAAACGGTGACCAGCCTCGATCCGGCGGTGGCTGCGGTTGGCTCGCCGGCAGGCTGCGCCTCGACTTCGCTGACGGCCGCCCAGCGCACCGCCTGCAATGCGCAGTGGTACGACTATTCGCCGGGCATTTCGCGCTACGGCATCTGGACCCGCGACCATCAGCGCACTTCGGCCGAACTGACGGCGCAGTACCAGTTCACGCCCGGCCTGCGCGCCTTCGTCAGCTACGAGGGCAACCACCAGGACCAGCGCCTGAACGACCGCAACTTCGGCACCGACCTGGGTTCTTCCGGCCGGCTGTTCAACGCAGGCACCGCGCCAGTCTACAACCCGGCCACCGGCGTGCAGACCACGCCGGGAACGTGCGTGGCCGTGCCTACCACCAGCACTCCTGCCGGCGTCACCGTCACCAATCATTACCTGACGCAGTACACCGTCGGCAACTGCCTGTATTCGGGCGGTATCGGCGGCCAGGGCGCATTCGGTACTTCGGCGCGTGATTTCCAATTGAAGATCCGATCGGATTACCTGTCCACGGGCTTCAACTGGAAGCGCAACGCCTGGGAGGTGGATGGATTGTTCAACACTTCGAAGTCGCGCTATAGCTCGCAGAGCAACAACATCTCGCTGACGCAAAATGCGCCAGGCCTGAAGGTGTCGCTCGATGCGCAAGGCTTGCCTCACTTCGAGTTCCCGTCGGCTTATTCGCCCGATGCCAATACGTCCTACGTCCAGGTGCAGTTGCAATACCGCCCTTCCGAAACCAAGAACACCGAGGACCAGGGCAAGCTGGACTTCAAGTACAAGCTGGATAACCCGTTCTTCCGCAAGCTGTGGTTCGGGGTGCAGGGGCGCCGAGCGACGGCGCAGCAATATGGCGCGGGAGGCTACCTGGCCAGCAACGGCAGCAACCTGACGTCGACGGCAGACGACATCAACGTTGTCACGGCCAACGTCAACCAGACGCTGATCTACGATC
>Ga0102593_1000275_pt1 | contig 111483 bp, 119 predicted proteins | sample AraplaCol_mMS_r2_2_FD_76862 | JGI IMG/M metagenome (GOLD analysis project Ga0102593, IMG submission 76862) | Arabidopsis root microbial communities from North Carolina, USA - plate scrape MF_Col_mMS_r2 (SPADES assembly) (version 2) | ecosystem: Host-associated > Plants > Roots > Endosphere...
GCAGGAGGGGGAGGAAAAGAAAAAAATTGGGTGGGGGATAATACCCCCCAAAAAAAAGAAAAAAGAAACGGTGGTTTTAAAAAAAAAAAAAAAAAAAAACCCTTTTTTTTTTTAATCCCCCCCCCCCCCCCCTTTATCCATTTTCTTCTTTCAACGAGATTTCATCACCATGGGGTATCTTGTGATTACAGTAATACTATGTATGTATATGCATGTCAGATTGTTCAAGTATTGCGGCACTCGCACAGCATTCCGAAAAAGGAAAATAGCTTATTTTTCAAGTCGCATCGAGAGTCACAAATTAGCTATAGAAAGGAAATAATGAAATAGAATTATTAGAATCCACTGATATAACCAGATTCTAAACAGGATTTTCTTTTACTAGGAAATTCCAGTGAACCTCGGTGTTGTAAATTTTGTTTAACCAAAGGAGAGACAAGATCGTCGGGGGAAAAAGCAGGACTGAAAACGAAAACGAGTCTTAGCAAGCAAAACGATCGAGGCCGTGGGTCCAAATTGATCCTTTTTGAGTGGCTAAACCGAGACTAAACTGGTTGGGAATTTGTTAAAATTGGGGTCTCACATGAACTGCAGATCCAAAAAAAAAAGCTCGGTCATTTTGCAACTTTTTATCAATCGAGCCTCGGCCATTGCATCATCACTTTATAATTCAACAAATTCCACCTTTTAGTTTCTTTTGAATTTCTTGAAGTTCTCTATTTTTCACATTTTATATTATTTCTATTTAGTGGTATATCTTTTGTCGCCATAATGACCGACTATAATCAGGGATGTAAAATTACCCTTTATTGGTAAGCTGCGCCAGCTCATCCTTAGTCTTCTTTTGTTTTTGTTTTTTTATTTATTCTCTTTTGAAGTCATTTGCTAATTTCGCATCTTTCAGGCTCGAACAATCTCGTAGCCACCGTATTCTTTGGCTGTTGGAGGAGCTGAAATTGAAATATGAACTCAAGACTTTCAAACGCCGCGCCGACAAGCTTGCCCCGGCCGAGCTAAAGGAGGTCCACCCTCTGGGCAAGTCTCCGATCATCACCATCGAGGCCCCCGGTACCTCCAAGCCTCTCGTTCTGGCCGAGTCTGGTGCCATCGTTGAGTATCTCGTCGATCATTTCGGCCAAGCACGACCGTCGCTGGTCCCTGCTCGTTATCGAGAAGGCCAAGAGGGGAAAATTGGTGGCGAGACTGAAGAGTGGATGCGCTATCGCTACTTCATGCACTATGTGGAGGGCAGTCTTATGCCTTTCTTGGTCATGACTCTCGTCAATGACAGTAAGTATTCTTTCCTTTTCTTCCAACAACTCCTTGCTATATCAAAGCGACACAGTGAAAGATGCTAACTTTTCTTCTACAGCCGTTCGTAAGTCGCCTCCCTTCTTCGTCCGCCCAATTACAAGCATCGTCGCATCACAGGTCGAGGCCGCCTTTTTAACTCGTAATATCGACGGCAATCTGAATTTCTTGGAGGATCAATTGAAGACTGCACCCGACGGTGGCCCATTCCTGTGTGGAAAGGAGCTGACTGCAGCCGATATCCTGATCAGTTTCCCAATAATCGCTGCGAGCGGTCGCGTACTGCAGGATAAGAAGTCAAAGGAGAAGTACCCTCTTTTGGGAGCCTATGCCAACCGACTCCAGGAGGTCGATGGTTACAAGAAGGCTGTGGCTAAGATTGAAGAGGTGGAGGGTTCTTTCTCGGCTTCGATGTAAGAGTAAGAGAGAGAGAGAGAGAGAGAGAGAGAGAGATGTTAGCCTGTAGTATTTATAATGTATACCCTGGCAATCCTCGGCCTAATGTGAGCATTGACCAATTTCAACGAGTTTAAATTGAATGACTGAATCTATAGATGCAAGTATTTGGCGTATCCTGCATTTGTAAGTGAGGGCGTACTGTAGTGATGCAGTATTCTCATGTTAATTCATCCAGTTGTATTAGTGTAATCAACAATAATCAAATTATCCAAAAATTCTCAATCTATTGTCTTTTTGTCTAGAATAATTAGAATATCTAGAATATAATGAAGTATCAAAGTGAAACCTGAAATTGAGGGCAACTACACGTGACTGTCGACACATCTCACGTGACTCCACCTCGTCACTTCCGCAAAGAAACGACCTCGCGGAGATTCAACAACTTCCTGCAAACCCGCAAATATGGCCGGCCCCAGCAAGTGTGAGCCTCTTTTCTATTCTAATTTGTTTGTTGACTCTCTGCTAATTGACATTATAGCTCTGGTCCTTGACCCGGCGCTCCAGAAATACTACGGTACATCCCCTCCTCTATCCTGAATATCCACCTCCATGACCCTCAAGGATTCCGCGAATCTTCAAACGCTTGCCAATAGCCTGGTACTCTCATGAACTATTCAATTATTCTCCAGAGACTACCTAGGCAAAAAGCGGCGTGATCATTCAAATATCCCGATTCCCCACAGACAATCACTGACGCATCTTCAGAGCTTAACGCCAACCGCTATAAGTACTTCCGCTGGACCCCGCGTCATGCCTGGACTTCCATTATCTACGCTGTCGCTATCCCCGCTGCCCTGACTCTGGTCGCTTACAAGACCGAGGTATGAATTACAACTTGTGTTCTTCCGAGACGTGGAGAATCGGAATCGGTGGGGAACTTCGCTAACCTCGTGCAGGGCATGTTCGAACTCCGTGGCAAGCGCAAGGGAGATACCATTGTTGAGTGGTAAACTATTTGTTGAATCATGAATTGAAATGGCTGGATGGGGAGTAGGATGGTGGATGTGACACTCCATGAAATACTGAGCGATACACTTGCTGCCGCTCCATTGAAGGCCAACCCTGCGATTTTCTTTTACTCGGCTGGCGCCCGCTTCTAAGGGCCGATGTACCTTACTTTGAGCATATACCGCATTGATTTTCTTCTGTCTCGTCTTATTAACACCTCGTTACACTACAATCAGCTACCATGCTAGCCTGCTGCCATATCGCGTGAAAGAATCCCTGGCAAATGGCATTCAACGGTGGCCCTGTCTTACTTAAGAGTAATTTCCCTCTGACTTGGAGAGGCTGCTGCACTTTGAGATGTTTGCCAGCATTCAATATACACCAGAGCAGATCCAAGGTAGTAAATGATAGCTTACTGTGACATTTTCAACGCAGTTTATCGTACATTGTTGCAAAGAGAGTCGACCACGTCCTTTCAACTCCTCTCGTAATGCTCATTACCTCGAAATTCAAATTTCATTTTCTTCATTTTTTTTAACTCGCGTTAATACGGTGCCCATCCCTGTCGGCCTCGACCTCTTCGGCTTCCACGACCACCTCCATCTTCCGGCAATCGTTCACCGCGCTTCCAATCTCCTACTGGAAGAGCAGGTGGACCTCCTCTATCACCACCTCGTTCTCGTCCGCCTCGTCCAGGCCGTCCAAATCCATTCTCTCGGAAAGCGCGCATTCCACCACCACGGCCACCACCACCACCCGGCGGCGGCGGAGGACCAGATCCACCTCGAAGAGGGGGCGCAACCGATCCATCATCTAAGGCTGGCAGAATAGCACATTCGACGTAGTCTCCAACCAGAAAACGAGCATCTTGTAAAGTTTTGTCCGCCTCGGAGCCCGAGAAACGCGGCGGCCCAGACCGAGCTTCAGTATGACTGTCTGCATGCTCATCTCCTTGGTATGGACTGTCGCGTGGTCCTACAAGCACACTCCCCAAGTCTCGACTCTGATAGCGCCCGTGTGCGTCCGGGCCCATGATCGCAGCACCGCGCGCATCAGGATAGACCAAACGAAAGCAAAGACGAGTGCCGACGGGTGGATCGGGGAGTAACGAGGGAAGCGCCGAGGTGAGAAGCTGTGATAACTCTCGTAGTGTGCATGATTGCCAGGTATAAATCTCGAGATGCGTAGGGAGTGGCGCTGCAGCTGCTGGAGGAGAAGATGCGCGAATGGCGTTTGGTCCACTAACAGGACCACCCCGTCGTGTTGGTGCGGGCGGATTGTAATCAGAGAGATGGTGATAGTTATTGAGGCGATAGAATAGCTTCAGATGAAATGGTGTCGTAGTTTGCCGGTTGATTGAGGCTTTTGGGCCTTCTCGCGAGGGACCAGGCATGATGGGAGCGCGCGTTGTCGCGTAGGATTTCCTTGATAATTTTCACAATCAAACGAGTAAAAGAATAGGCAGAACTTTGAATATACAATAGATAACTTTGGAGCGAACAAATGAGTAGTTGGTGCAAGCTGGTTGAAGTTGGTCGAGGCTGGTTGGAGTTGAACGAAGGAGAAAGTTGAAAGTTGGAGAAATCGCCGGAACTTCGTTTCTTCCTCCAACTTCGACTTCTTCTTCTTCTTTTTCACTCCACGGCCAACTTCCACCCACCAATTGACTACTTCAGCTGGGACATTCTGCACTTGCATGAGATATTAAAAGCTCATCTTCATCATGGATTTCGCGGCTTTGATGTCAAAAGAGATCTCCAAGGCCAAGGGCGACACTAAATCCTCAGGTCAAGGAAAAGACACCAGCACCTCCGAACCCACCAAGAAATATCTACGCCGAGGCGAAGAGGAAGCAGCTCGAATTGCAGCTTATAATGAGGAACAAGAACGAGCTCAACGAGAACGCGAAGAACGCCAGGCCAACAAACGCAAACTGGAGGAGGAAGAAGCGGATCGCAAACGTGAGCGGGACGAAAAGAAGCGAAAACTCGCTGAAGATTCGAAGAAACGACGAGAACAGGAAGAAGAGGCCGCAGAGCGAGAGCGACGACGAAAACTTGGTCTTCCTGAATTGCCAGCGAAGAACGACGGGGAGCAGACACCGGACAATACTGAGGAGGAGGATATCGAAGAGGAAGAACTCCTTCAAAAGTTACGGGATCTTGATGAACCTGCCCGTTTATTTGGCGAAAATCATCGTGCTCGACTACGCCGTTATCGTCGCTTGGTTCAGCGGGCTGCCTCGCAACAGAAGATGACAGATGGCCCTATTCCTACGACATTAGAGCCGGTACCGGGAGCGAAAATGATTATTCCATCTGTCATCCCGAAAGAACAGGATGACCGACTGTTTCTTCTTAGACAACTGGGCTCATATTTCAACATGGTTCTTTCAGAATGGGAGGTGGCTCTGGCAAAGCGCGACATCAGTGTGCGTCAGAGTTTCCAGGGAAAACAAGCGTACAATGCCATGCTTCAATCGCGCGAGAATATGAAGCCATTATTCCGTCGATTAGAAAAAGCAGATCTCGAAGATGGACTGTTAGAACCGATCGTGGAGATTGTGCACAAGGCGCAGCAACGGAAATATGTCGATGCTAATGATGCCTACCTGCGAGTGAGCATTGGTAAAGCGTATGTACACTCCTTTTGATTCCCCTTGCAAAGATTTTGAACTAACTAGTATATAGTGCCTGGCCCATTGGTGTGACAATGGTTGGTATTCACGAACGATCAGCTCGCGAGAAACTCCATCAAAGTGATCAACAAGCACATATTCTTAGCGACGAGGCCACTCGCAAGTATCTACAGAGTATCAAGCGTTTGCTTAGCTTTGCTCAAGTGCGCTGGCCTCCTGAGGATCAGCTGCAGATTATGGGCTGAACTTAGAAGGCTTTCTTGCAACTCAATATCTTGGCATCAAAACTATACACCGGCGTTTAGTTTGGCGGACCTTTTGTATATATGTCTGATCCAGGTTTCATTCTATGAATTACGAAATAATATCAACTTTTCTTGCAGAGCATCTTCTCAAACTTCTGTGAAAATTCTCGACATGCACTACTCCAACGACATACAAGGTTACATGGAATGCTCAAATGATCTTCAATTTGAACTCGATCTGCTCATTTACTCTCGGCATCTTTTATAATAAATATCCCCCATGAATGATCAAGATGGCAGTTGCTTTCTGGGTTGCCATGATGCTTCAAAGAGTTGATAGACGTGGTTGACGTCCAACGTGTGAAATGATCCTTGAGGACGATCCCTGCAGCCCCCACGCCTTGTTCGCCATTGATCGTCAAGAAGTCCCCCGAATTATTGTTATTTTGTGACTGTATTGCTCTGTTCCATTCCTTCGACATATTCTCTGCGCCAGAGAATTGGTAGTACTTATCTCTCAAACTCTGTGTGAACGTGATATCGAACCTTCTATGCTCTGAACTATTCATTGTTACCGGGAACTATCTTTCCAGGGGTTGTCATTATGAGTAAATAGTGGCATGATTTACACCTCAGTCAAAACTGTACCTATCTGATTTTTACCTCCTCTTCTTAGTAGTGTACTAGTAATAGCATAGGGAGCATAGGGCGTTGGGTGTGTGATCCTATAGAGAATATTTGTCACTTGCAGCTTTCTGCCGTGCATCATGCATACTGTAATGGGTATACAGTGCATCCTATAACCAAATTACTGTAAAAACTACTCATTTCCAACTCTGAAGTTCAGGCATGACTTTAACTTTTAATAAATATTAGTGGAGACTCTTTATTTTGTATAACGAATGAAATGATTTACTGTAGTTAATTTAATAACTAATCAAAAAATCCAATCATCTAATCGTCCCACTAAAAATCCAGCAATTTCCCGTCTTCCCCTCCACTCCGTAAGAAATTCCCCACGCTTCGTCAAAATGTCAATAATCAAGCAGTAAGTTGCAGTTCGGTTGTATATGATTGCAATAAACAAGTCCATTATTCCTGGGGCGGGTTGCTCATCCATTTGATACTAAAAACAGAGATGATGCCACTGCCAGAGCTTACCCATTGCCAAATGATGTAAGGGGTACTCTATATTGTCTCAATCAGCTGGTGGTTTTTACTAAATATCAACAGTCAATCATAGAAACTCGCCGCTTAGGTGTGTATATTTGTGCTCTATAAACAAGTAATTAGACTCTGAATATTTCTCAACAAGACGCCCAGCATTTGGTCTTCTCCATTCGAACCGGTGGACTCCATCGTGCTTCATTCCCCAATTCTTCTCCAGCACAAGTCCTCGATCTTGGCTGTGGAACAGGAATCTGGGCTAGTCAATTTGCCATGGAGAATCCCAACTCAAATGTTCTGGGAATCGACATTAATCCCCCCTTAGTGGACGGTGCGAAGATCGATATTCGACCTCCTAATTGTTCATTCGCTGTAGCCGATATCGAACAAGGATGGGACTTTTCCTCTTCAAAGATCGATTACATTTACATGAGAATGATCATGATTGCCATCAAAGATTGGCTGGCGTTACTGAAAAAGGCCTTTGTTAATATGAATCCTGGAGGCCAAATCGAAATCTTTGATGGATTGATGGATATCAAAGCTGATGACGGAAGTACTGCAGAGAATTCTGCAGCGATATTCTGGTTCCAACTCTCCAAGGAGTATCTTGCCAATCATCATATTGCCTGGGACCTTTCTGCAGACATCCCTCAGAAGCTTACTGATGCCGGATTCGAGATACTCCAAGACAATACTTTGAAAATGCGCTTATATCCCGATAGCCAGGATCCAGAGTCTGATCGGGCTTGGGTCGCTACGCAATATCAGAAAGATATCGCTGATATTGTTCACGGTATGACCAAACGCATGCGAATCGATCTTGCGAGTCGATTGTCCTCCGAGGAATGGGATACTCTCGAAAGCAATGCTCGACGCGAGATTTTAGAGGAGTCTGAGCAAAGAGGGTTTCACACGACACTGTATACCTCGAGTTTCTTTCTGTTCTCTCTTCCTTTAGAGTGTATGATACTGATCCTTCTGGCTCTCTCTAGATTTGTTCGTGTTGCGCGCAAACCGGGTGGAAGCCCGAGCATTTTCTAGACTTTCCTGGGATGAAAATTGGAGAGTGAATTTGTGGATATTCTTTTTTGTCTGGTTCATTGTCTACTTCAAGGTACATATAATCGTACATTGTAAATATCTGATTGATATCGCATTTGCCCTGCGTGTTGCTTGTACAAAGCGGGTCTCAGCCTCGTCCTTCAACTTCACTTTTACACGCAAGACCATGTTACGAGCATTAATCTCCACGTTTTGTCTTTTATTTCCTCTCTACTTCATCTATAAACCTCCTCAAGCTCTCATTCGATACTTTCAACACCGCTGGCCCGATGTTTTATTCCACCATCCCACCACCAAAAGGATCGTCGCGTTAACAATCGACGACGCGCCCTCTGCACAAACAAATGTGATTCTTGATACTCTCGATTCTCACAATGCAACCGCCACGTTTTTCGTGATTGGATCTCAAGTTCCTGAATATGCCTCAGTACTCACCAAGATGGTTCGTGATGGCCATGAGTTGGCCAACCACGCGATGTACGATCAACCATCGCGCGCGTTAAGCGATGCGGTCCTCGCGGAGCAGATGCAGACTGTACATGGCATAATTCAAGATGCATATCGAGAAGCAGGTCAAGCTGGCCCCGCAAATTGGTTCTTTCGTCCGGGTTCAGGATTCTTTACTTCTCGCATGCGCGCCTTGGTCTCAAATATGGGCTACCGACTCGTTCTTGGAGATGTCTATCCTCATGATCCCCAAGTTCCTTTTGTAAATTTGAATGCGAGGCACATCTTGAGTATGGTCAGACCAGGGAGTATTATTGTTTGTCATGATCGAAGAGAATGGACTACGCCGATGTTACGGTTGGTGTTGCCTGAGCTTCATCGACGAGGCTATGAAATCGTCACAATCTCTCAGCTTCTTCAAACGCCTGGACGAGAGTCTGATTAAGGATTTCTAGTTGAATATCAAGTTGATGTTCCCTGTCAAGTGTCTCTTAGACTATTCGGGGCTTTCAAGTTACTCAATTATTCAGGCAACATAAAAATTCTACATATTATCAAGGTATACACGAGTGTTTCAATCAATCACAGGAAAAATTATGAACAATGCAACCGCTCGTCTTTCATGCATTTATAATCATTGCGTGAAATGTTTCCACATTTGTACAACAGTCTTCCACCAACTTTGTGCATCTGCTGTTTGAACTGTAGAAACTTTACTGACCGCTGTGTCTTCGCGCGTTAAGCCCGAGGATTCAGCAGGATAGACCTGATGGCCATCGATGCCATTCATCACTGCCAGCGAGGAGGACTGAGGCCGAGTAGACTCAGAGCTACTGCATGTACTGCGCGATTCACGATCGCCTTCTCGTTCGCCAATCAGATGACCCGCCGTATAAACACAGCCACCGTATGCAAAGCGCACAAGGGAGTCCCCTGTTAAGCTTCCAATAATATATACCTGCGGCGCGACTTCCAAGTCTTCCATCGCTTTAGCACGAAGCGTCTGAGCCGACACAGCTGAGTTATCAGAACTCGAATACCCTAGGACTTCGTCCCGAAGCCGGCTGTCTAAATATCCCAATGAACCCCGGCGACCAGCGGCATAGACTAAACCACGCACTGCCTGAGAAGATACAGATCCATCCTCATGACGGAAGGTGATTCGTGCAAGGTCATCTTCCATGTCAACAGATACAATTTCAACATTGGCAAGCCCTTCGTAAACGTTGTCCCAGTCTCGACTTTCCAAGAAAGCTGTAGTGGTGCCCCGCCGTAATTTTGGTCGCTGGGAATTAATTGTCCCTTTAGAAGCAAGAGCAGACTTTTTCATAAAACGATAAACCCCGGAATACTCTGGGTATGCCTGTTGATGACAACCTCGAAGAGGCGATGGACGTTCCTCAGGGGACCACCTGAAGACGTGGAGAAGTTTTTGATTAGGGTTGGCCGAAATAATGGCGTCTGCTGCAGAGAAGCCTGATCCGACCACAAGCAATGGAATGTCTGGGGTTTGATGGGTCTGCAGTACGGGCTGCAGGATGGATGGCGGCGAAAGCACCTCAGAAAAGATCCCACTGGCCAATACCAGTCGTTTGCAATGGATGTCATGAGACTTTATGTAGAACCCATCGGCGGTACGGGAGATACCGGACAATTCCTCGCCGCAGCGGAAGACATCATCGATCTGAGCTGCAGCGGGGTATGCAGAGAAGTAGTCGGCAATTTCGCGCCGGGTTGGTCGTGTAAAGGCTGGGAGGTCTTTCCCAGTCACTTTCTTGTGATGGTCCCCAAATGAGTAGCCTGGCAAAGACAACATGGCCGCATAACTAAGGGTTTGAATGTCCCAGCTCGCGCCATGAGGATCCTCGGTCCATTGGCCTCCCGGCTTGGAGGGGATCCCAAATACGAGGTGAGGGATAGCCTTTTCGGGCGTATGGCGCCACTCTACATTGGAAGTGGTGCCTGTCTCTTCGATGTCAACACTCGGGCGGACAAGAGTGTCCAACAGCACGTTGACTGGCAGGGCTTGGGTAGAATATGACAGTCGAGATGCCGCAAAATGAGCTGTCAATGTCTCGACGTCCGCGTTGAGGAGGTTGGTCGCATGCTTCAACTTGGCGTCGAGGAGTGGGTCGGGATGCGGCGGAGTAGAGGAGTAGAAAGGAAGGTGGCCACGGAGAATATATGACAAGATCATAGCCGACGGCCCATTGCCTGGTTAGAGTAGTTAGTATTGAAGGCATTTAGACAGGTTCACACTTTAAGGAGAATCAAAGGCATACCGACGATGATTGTGTCGGTTTGCATGGAGGGCGACAGAGCCTCGAGTAAAGCATCAACTGGCGCGGGGCATTCTGGGGCGATGCGACAAGAGATAATGAGGGATAGCTCGCAGACCTATCACGCTATCGAGAGAAGGCCAAAAAGACCAGGCCATGAAGAAAAGGAAAAAGCACTCTCGAGTTCAATCCCCGAGAGGCGAGTTCCGCATAGAGCGGAGACTAATAATCAAGCTGACAAAAGCAGGTGGGGGTGGAATTTTCCAGCGGTTCTTCCCCATCGAGGAGGACTTCTGTCCCGAGGAACGGACCAAGGGCATCATCCACACGTCAGGGGATAAAGAGTGAAGCTATGAAAGATTCTTGAAGAAAGAGAAAGTCAATGAGGTGTGAGAAAGTTGAAGAAGTCACCTGCCGTCCTCTCCTCTCCTCCCCCCCCTGCATTTCGGGGAAGGCGCGTATGATTCACCTTCAAGTCGGTCGTTCTTGCCATTGCCAGCGGGAATCACGCAACAGGCAAGTGCGGAGAACACCCGCAACGGGAAAGTGCGATCGAGCAGACACAATTGCAGTAGACTGTAAACAGTACAGAAACTATTATTAATCATTGATTGATTAGTTAGTTAGTTAATACTCTATTCAAATTACAATCACTGCTTGATCTTAATTACCCACTGCAGTGGTGTATTCTGGAATCCTTCCAACCATATTCTAGTCCAAGATTGCTCTACAACTCGGATGTGTACAGTATGATTTGAGGAATCAATTCTATCCTCGACTATCTATTAATACACCTAGGTAGGTGTATTAATTAATGTAAATGCCAGTAGTTACTACAGTAGTGGATATATGAAGTGTCTTTTGTATCTAGGACAGACTCGGAGGATTCCGACTTGAACCTACATCTTCTATTCATCGCCAGCTTTATGCAGATATAGCACCCTGTACACTGCTAATCAATGGCATACGATACCAAGTTAATTCTAATAATAGGCCGCAATAAGACGTATATATTGCAAATAAAAGCCCTTTAAATCACACCGAATGCACAATAAGTAATTGTACTATGTATGAGCTTGATGCATACCACGTGACTCCACTCAGGATCAGGCAGCAAGGCAGAACCCTAAGCCCTACCTTCCCAATGCAGCGGCGCATCGGCGGCTTCGCATCCAACTGAACTTGTCTCACGTCCAGATTCGATCGTGCCGGTCGTGGGCTTTTGCACGATCATGTATCATCTGGCAAAGTCGCTGTACACGTATGCGACCAGCAAAGAAGGTGCGCTCTCCAAAGGATCCATTCTGGTTGTAGTCGTCGCGTGGCGGACACCCCAGCCGAAGCTTCGACCCCAGATACCGCATCCGCATACTTCTACTCTAGCTTGATCTGATTCTCCCCCCCCAATGCTGACTCTACCTTGCGCAAACTCGCAGAGTACTCGGTACTTCTCCTAGGACTAGACAATGCCGGAAAGACGACACTCCTAACTCAGATCAAAGCCCTCTACCAGCCTCGTCCAGAGGGAACCCCCGCGCCCAACCCCGGCAAAACCGTTCCTACCGTTGGCCAAAATGTCTCGACCATTTCATTATCCGATATGAACCTCAAGATTTGGGATGTCGGTGGCCAAATCTCCATGCGCGGTCTTTGGCAAAGTTACTATACCAGCTGCCACGCCATCGTTTTCGTTGTCGATAGTGCCGATGTAGGCCAAGACCCAGATATCACTCGTCTTCCCCTCGCTTCCGGCCGTCGACACAGCTCCATCCCCGATCCAACGCGTAGCGAATCATTCTCCGAACAATCAATTGGCATCAACGCGGCCGCAAGCGACTTCGGCCGCCTTGATGAATGCCGTCAGGTGCTCGAATCGGTCCTGCAAAGTGCCGACGTGGCGGGAGTTCCAATCCTAGTACTGGCCAACAAACAGGATCGCGAGGACTGCGTGGAGGTAGTACGGATCAAGGAAGGATTCGTGCGTAAGGTATTTGAGGGCGAAACGGGAGGTGGTGTTCGAGATAGTCGCGTGCTGCCGGTTAGCGCGTTGATGGGATCCGGAGTGCAGGCGGCCGTCGAGTGGGTGCAGAGTCGTGTAAAATGGAACAAGGAAAGCCGACCACCGGTGATGCGGTGATGAGGTGATGGCGAAGCAGTGATACAAAGTGATCAACTGGATATACATGCATAATGGCGTTTTTGAATGGGAATATTTACTGTACATACATAGCAATAATATCTGGATAGTTCATTGGCATGATATGAGATCTTCTAGCCAATGCCTTAGAGCTTGATATCCTTATGAACATAGTGCGTACTAGTGAGATTTTAGTTTTGATGAATTGGAGATGAACGTATAGCTCAGATGCAAATTCAAATCAAAAAGGATTGGCATTTCAACCTAAAATGGTCACGAGTGTATGCACTTTTTCGACCTTGATTGGACATTGCTCGTGAATCTTGCGTGGCTATTCATCAATCTACTGGTATTACTGGTCTCTTGGAATCTTATTTTAAAAGTCAAAAAATAGCTTACCATAATTATCAAGATAGAAGATAAAAACTGCATTCCAATCGACGAAGTACATACTACAGTACTGTGTAAGACCTTGTATAGATCTGAGACTAGCCGCAAATGTCGACCCACTGCGGATACCACCACCTTTAAAATATCAGAATGCATACAGTAGCATAATCAAATTGAATTACAACCAGGTACATTACTCCATATTACATCTGAATTGTGTTTCATCATCATACAAATACATACCAGGATATGAAACTGGCATTGTCATCGGTTATTACGAAGTTGATGGTGCTTTGTATGGTCTTCCCCACTTCCTTGATGTCACCGGGTCCGCGATGACCCTGATCAAATGGCGATTTACAGCTTTAAATATTCAAATTTCAATTGACCAGATCGACGAATCGAGACATCTACTCCACATCTTTAGTTTTTTTCAAATTTGAGAGGTTCTTTTCATTATTCAGTCCCCACAGATTAACGTCAAAGAGCTTCTCGTCAAGTTGACGTCATTCGATGAACAAGATAGTCCAAGCTGATAATCAAGTAGAATCAAGTATAAGCTAGGTTATCAAGTCATGAAGTAATGCACACGACCAGAATCTGGAAAGGGTATAAAGGAGTAGATGGAACTGCTGGTTCATAGGCATTACCAATATTCATTGTCAATTCACAAAGTTAATATATCTCCTTACCTTCCTCATTTCTCCACGAAATCATCAGAACAATCACAATGAGCACCTTAAACAACGTCGATTCTGTTGCCAACGAAAAGCAGGGTAGCTTCAAGCCCTCAGTTGCCCCCGAGGGACCCCAGACCACCAAGGGCGTAAGTAACACTGCTATACAATGTCACGCAAACCTTCTTTCTAACAGTCCATACAGCACAAGCCCGGTGTCAAGGTCAACGAGGCCGATCAGCGCTCAGAGTTCCATATGGAGACCTATCCAGCAGGCACTGCACCTGCCAGCAACTCCTATACTCCTAATGCCAATGACGTGGGAAGCCAGGCCGATAACCCTAATGTCCTGCGGAGCCACGGCAAAGAGTCCACTTATACTTCTCCCGCCGACACCCTCCAGGGTGCCACTTCTGCGGACGTGAACACTGGTTTTGGCAAGCCCCTTCAGGGTCAGACCGGTGTTGAGTTGGCACACGATGGCCAGCATGGTCGCAAGAAGCAGTCGTCAGGTCTGGAGGGCGTTGGTGCTTCTCGCGAGGACAAGGGTGTCGAGCGAGCATTCCCTAGCCAGCGAGGTCTCGAGAAGGAAGAGGGTGCTTTCGCTGGATCGCGCGGCAACAAGGCTGATCGTTCTGTCCAGGACTCCCAAGGCGAGACTGCGGAGACTCTGGATAAGGAATGGAAGTATGAGCCAAAGACCAAGCGAGACCAGGCTGGTAACCATGTATATTAAATGATTTGTTTCGGAGTTGGGTATCCTGATGATTCTAACCGCTGAGCGTCTTTCAAAACTTTCGAATAATTCTTAGCCTGTCACGAAATGAATGGATTCAAACCGTTTCAAAATAATTCGTTGAGTTTCTTCGTATTATATGCGGCTATATTGGGTATTATACAAATGATATGTCGTAATAAAAGGGTATATAAGAAAAGGAAAAGCTCAACTCATGTCCGATTGTTCCGAATAACATGCGATCGCGATTTGTCTAGGGGTTGCTTCTTGGGCCAGCTTCGTGCAATGTCGATATTTGCCCGGGGGAACCACATCTCCAGGAACACGAAGATCAGAAAGTCGATCACAACGCACAAGCAGAATAGCTTGCCCGCCCACACACCACATCCGTAATATCGCTTCAAGCGATCAATGAGTGCGAAACTGCGTACCCGGTCACCACTGAGATCCCACCCTTGCTCAGGATAGTGACCGTAGAACTCAGATGGACTAATGTCACCTATAATGCCTTGGTAAACACGTTCCGTACGTTCGGCCACATCCCGCCAAGAGTACATCATTTTCACTTGGTCGTGGAATCGGTCTGTGCGGACCTTATTTGAGCGAAGTGCCGCAATAGCTTTACTAGTTGCCACGACGAGATCGTCCTCTTCGGGTTTCGCGAATGTAGTCATATGCTGGGGCAGAACTTCAGGAATGCCACCAACTCGTGTGCAAACGACATACAGCCCGCAGCTTGCAGCTTCCACAATGACAGTACCGAATGCCTCAGTCAAACTAGGGTGGAGATAGATGTGGCCTCGAACCATAACATCGCGCACTTCTTCATGACGAACGGACCCGAGCATCTCAACCTTGTCTTGGAGAACATTGCGTTCCAGCATTTGTTCCAAATCGATTGCTTTTGGCCCAGATCCGGCAATGATGAACCGAGTATTCGGGTTGGAGGCCAGGATTCTCGGGATTGCGGCAATAAGAAGATCTGTTCCTTTGTTGTAAAATAGCCGAGAGATGACCACGATGGTGATTGTGTCGTCGGGACCAATGGGGGTTGGGGAGGGTCGAGGATCAGCGGGTGAGATGGGGATTTGATCATGAGTGCGAGGGGTATATGAGAGAGGACAGAAATTCTCTGCCACGACAGCGTTGGGGATGACTGAGACCATTAATGGGTCTAGCGAGGCACGAAGAACGGTGTTTTCTTTGCTATACAAACACATCATCAGCCTAAGAATATGCTGCCTTTACGGGGGAAGAGAGCTGCATACCAAGTATGACTGACACAGATAGCATGATCCACGTCACTCAGGGTGAATTTGAGTAATTTGTTGGTGAGAATTGAGGCTGCATCAGCGAATCCAAAGAGAGAGTGATCCGTAAAGACCGTCCGTAAGCCCATTGTCCGGGCATGGAGGATAGCTTCCCCGCAGAAGCTGCTAAGACTGGCATGGCCATGGACAATATCGATCTGCTCGCGAATGACGATATTGCGGAAGATAGGAAAGAAAGAAAAAACGGTTGGAAAGGTAGTTTCTCGGTAGATGACGAAGAATGGGACGTGGTAGATCTTCAGGCCATTCGTGAGATAACGGACCCCAGTCCGGCCTTTGTATGCATGTGTGATAATTATCACTTTGTGTCCGCGGTCGATGAGTTTCTGAAACGAGCTGAAGTTAGGCTATTTTCATCCAATTGCGCGGAGCAAAGCGCATGAGACATATATTCGGAGGCACGTACGGAGGATAGCTGGTAGATATGACTTTCGATTCCCCCTGTGCACGTTAGCATTTGGCTAGATCCAATTGCATTCTTCTTATAATTCTCTTCCGATATAAGACACGAAATTGTTTAAACCTGTATGGAAACGTACCGGACTGTGGGAAAAAGAAGTCACTGACCATACTACAGCGATACTTCTCGTCAACGATAACTGCCAAGCAATGAATGACAAGACAACTTACGCAATGTTATACGGCATCTTGACACTGACTCCCCAAACGAAGGTCGACTTGCACGGGAGAATCGAAGAAGAGAAGGTCGTCCACTCGAGGAACTCCGCAGTCCATCGCGTCCAAAAGGGTTGCTCCTTCCCAACTGAGGATTGTCTCCTTCCCCGATCGCGCCTGCTTCAAACAGCCCGATAACACCAGGCGGTGAGGCAAGGGCGGTCAGTTTATAACCGGCACAAAAACCAAAACTCCGCCCAAAAGCAGAAAACTTTCCCCACGCCGACTTTGGTTGAGGAATGCGACTGTGAGGGAGAACAGGAAGAAGAAAAAATGGCCGGATCCAAGGTGGCTGATTCGAGAATGTCACCAAAAGAAGAAAAGTCCTCCTACAAACGCAAACGTGACGATCCTAATGCCTCGACATCCACCTCGTCGAAGAAACACAAGAAAGAAAAGAAGCGTGACAGTCTGTCGGCCCTGCCAGAGAAGCGAAAGCGACTTAAAGATGCTCTACAGGGTAGTGATTCCGAAAGCTCGCCCCGCAAAGAAAGTCCTATCTCGTCGAAACGCAGCCAAAAGAATCCTACAGACTCACACGATGGCGTCGCTAAAGGAAGCAAGAAGTCGAAGGATAGCAAACGCAAGAGCTCTCGGAAGAACGATCAATCTGATGAGGAGTCTGCAGCTGTGAGATCAGAGTCGGGCGGGTCGAGCGAGGAAGAGACAGAGCGAAAGTCATCGAAGAACAAACATGCGGGAATCCTTTCGAAGTTTGAGCGTACGAAAACCGTGTCCAAGGCCAGGACAAAGAAACCCAAGTCTGTTGCCGAGGATGTGCCAAAGGAGGATACTGTCGAGCCTGTCATTGCACAAGGTCTTGAGCCACTGCCTCAGCCCGAAAATCCACCAGACATCGAAGAGGCTCCCACTTATTCTTCTCTGCCTCCTTGGCTGGCGAACCCTTTGAGAACATCGACCGACAAGCGGGCCCAGTTCGCCGACCTGGGAATCAAGCCCGATCTTCTTCGCATTCTCGAACAGAATGATTACAAGGAAGCCTTTGCAGTTCAATCCGCCGTCATTCCTCTTTTACTGGATGGGAATCACCATCACCCTGGCGACTTGTGTATCTCAGCGGCTACTGGTTCCGGAAAGACGCTTTCCTATGTGCTTCCCCTTGTCACTTCTCTAGCCCCGAGACCCGCATCAAGGCTTCGGGGTTTGATTGTAGTTCCTACGCGGGAGCTGGTCAGGCAAGCCCGTGAAGCATGTGAGCTCTGTGCTTCCGGATCGCGCCTTCACATTGGCAGTGCGGTGGGAAATGTGGCCATCAAAGAGGAGCAGAAGCTCATGATGAGAACAGACCAAGTTTATAACCCTGCGACTGTTGCGCAACGACAGGAACCAGGCCTCCAGGACAATGACTGGATGGACTTCAACCTTGAAGACTGTGTTGCCGAGGCTGTTGATTCAACAGGTTTCCTGCCAGGATACATCCAGAGATATGAACCCAATGTGGATATTCTAATCTGTACACCCGGTCGACTGGTGGATCACCTTCGGTACACCAAAGGGTTTACTCTTAAGCACCTGGAATGGCTGGTGATTGACGAGGCTGATCGACTGCTCAACGAAAGTTTCCAGGAATGGGTTGATGTAGTGATGGGCTCATTGGATGCCCGACAGGCCCCCGAGACCTTTGGCCCTGGTGGAAAATTGTTGTCTGATCTTGGTCTGCCGATTGAGACCAACCCCCCAAGAAAGGTTGTGCTTAGTGCAACCATGACCCGTGATATCTCCAAGCTCAACTCCCTACGCTTGGCCAACCCTAAGATGGTCATCATCGGCGCCGAAAGTGCCACAGACCCCGAAGATCCTTCTGCCAGTCATCCTGATGCTCACTTCACACTTCCTTCTTCGCTGCAGGAGCACATGGTTGCCGTGGGTGATGAATCCCTCAAACCACTCTACCTTCTCCGTCTTCTTCGAACACACATTGGGGTTAAGGTCGATAAAAAGTCCAGCCTTGCTTCCAAAGCCTCTGATTCAGAAAGTACCAGCTCAGATGATACATCCAGCGATGACGAAACTAGCTCCGATGAATCTTCCGATGATGAGACATCATCCTCTGGCTCCGATTCAGATAGCGATGATACGTCGAGCGACGACACCTCATCGGATGACTTTTCTGATTCCTCTGATTCTGAATCTGAATCTGAATCTGAATCTGAATCTGAATCTGAGCCTAAGCAAGCCGAGGCTGTGCTGAAGTCTGGCCCGCAGCGTAATACCGTTCTCGTCTTTACCAAATCATCAGAGTCTGCATCGCGACTAACTCGCCTTATCTCCTTGCTCGACCCACAGCTTGCGAGCCGCGTGGGAACGATCATTAAATCCGACAAGTCGTCTGCGTCTCGCAAGACATTGGCAGCCTACCGAAGAGGCAAGGTCTCCGTTATTGTGGCTACCGATCGTGCCTCGCGTGGTCTGGATCTGCAATCGCTGTCTCACGTTGTCAATTATGATGTTCCAAGCAGTATCACAACCTACGTTCACCGTGTCGGTCGTACTGCCCGTGCTAATAAGGATGGTTCTGCATGGTCACTGGTGGCTCACCGCGAAGGAAGATGGTTTGCCAATGAAATCGCTAACAGTGTGGATGGTCGTATCACGCGTACTTCGCCTATGGATCGTGTCCAGGTCAGATCAGATGACCTCAAGCCACTCCAGCCTAAGTATCTCAAGGCCCTTGACAAGTTGGAACAGGAGGTACGCACTAGCAGAGCACGCCCGTCCAAGTCCAAGCCCCAGGGGAAATCGGCTTGATAAATATCTTCAATCCAGGCAAATGTCTACATGCATAGCGGTTATATTCTAGTGTATAATATTCAGTATCCTCTTGAGTGCCATCCATATTAGTTACTATAATTCCTCATTCATACGAATACCTAGATGTTTCCCTCGATTAGCTCAGTAGAATTGTAGACTCTCTTATATACTATATACTCCAATATATACCAAAGGTTTGGTAGGTCTAAATATTAAGCTTAGTCCTGGAGTCGAGTTAGCCTATATAGAATCACCCAAATGATTTTAATACATATAACATATTGCGAAGTTCAATATGGTGCCTTCCGAATACTTCTATACTGCTTTCGAAATAGCTTTGAAGCTACCCCTATCGATAATATTTCTCACTACAATGATAGGTCGCTAGTTCTCGTGAGTTATCAATATCCCAAGACTGGAGAACTGACAATCTGAATCGCATGTCACATTCGTAAGGCTAGATAGCCAAGGGTAATGAGTGTCCAGGCATTTGTTTGGCACGAGCATAGGATGTTCCTGGTTCAAGGAGGACTCGGTTTCTCCTCTCGAGGTGAAGTAGCTATATGGTATAGTGATATACAATCCAATTGTTTTTGAGGGAGTATGTTTTTATCCAAAAATTGCCAAGACTTGTATGAACTTACGCTCAGAAACATGATTGGAAATTAGATTACGCAGTCAACCAATATTGTTAGTATGGTTATTCTGAGAATGACCACATTCTCCATTACTTGGTCCATTATTTTTGCGAATCTAGATAAGTATACAGCTCATTAATCCGTTCAAATTCTCTGTCCTAGAATTTTACATAAGTTCAGTCAGAATTCAAATTAGCTACCCAAGTAGATACCAGAAAACTTCACTGGCACTCCTAATAGCTGATTTCTTCTTTGAGATGCAAGTATCAGTTATTTCTCGAGTTTGGATGATAATTTAGTTTTATTGTGGCCTATAATGCTATAGAAAACGTTCTAGCTTTGCGTGCTTCAGTACCCTTTGCATTTCGAAGTTATGGAATACATTCTAGTCCTCGAATCTTATCATCCATATATCTGGTGAAATTTGAGGCAGTTGGAATTTGAATTGTTCTTCTTCAATATAAGAGAGACCGACTATTTTTATGTCGGCAAATGATCTCTTTGCTATACTTTCGTAGCAAGCCCGGTAAATCTGAATCTCATTTCCATAATATACACTGTTCTTTCGGTTATCCAAATGATCTTCATATCTTTGAGATAGAACAGAGTACTCTCAAGTTCTTCTACAGCCTCGGATTAATGCAAATCTTATATAAGACTTCCATACTGGATCTTGTTGGATGATACCCAAATCTAAACTCACCTATCTTGTAATAATAACAAGGATTCTCTGTGGTCTGTGGAGATATTTTATTTCCATATCTGTATTGGATAACTCGCAAATATAGGAGAAAAACATTCCGCCGTATTGACTAGAAGAAAAATCTTTTATTACAGGCTCCAATATAACTAAAACATTGCCTGCAAAACATAGAGGACACCAAGCCTCAGATAAATTATTCAGTTCCCGGATAGTTGGAGAATACGGATATTTATAAGAAATCATAATCATATCCTGCGTTCTTAGGTAGAAGGTTCGAGATTTTGGGCAAATTTGTGCTTCGCGCGAAAAATATAGCAAATATCCAGTCTTCCGTCTGATATCTGTATATGTCAGAGAATCCATATTAATACTATATTTCTTTCCATAACGAAATATTCTCATAGCAAACTTGAGATGGAGAAAGAAGAATGGCGTAATACATCCAGTATCTACATGATATCTTATTGAACGTTTGGGAGCGAACCATTTGCCTGACCGAAAACACAGCAGCTGGCAAGTTGGTTGAAGACCAGTTAAAGCGAAAGACTCAGATCCGTTGTATGGATGGAGGATTTTGCAGACATCACAGACAAAGTACTCAGGACGATTATGTGATAATCGCTCTAAAACTGAAATCTTCTCGCCCTCATTTATATTTACGAGTAATCGCTTTCTCTGCGGCAGAAGAAGCTGATAGAGTCGATGATTACACAGCGAGCCACAAATAAAGTCGACCAGAGGAAGGAAGTCGAATACACATAATATCAATTCCCCAGGAAGGGAGCCAAAAACTTGATGATTCTTGACATCCGGATAGTAATAAAAAAAGGGGTAGCGGTGGCATTTTGAAAATTGATAACTAGGAATATTCGTGATGTTTTTGGGTGTAGGTAGTAACTGAGAAATTTGAAATAGAGGATGTCATGAAAAAGTGCCGCTATTGAATTCATTTGGATCGGACCCTCTCTAGGAAATTGATGCTTCCAAGCATCAAATGTTTGTTTGGATACTACTAGTATAGTAGTAGGTACTAACTAGTACCATGAGAGGACGGCTAGAAAAAAGTTCAACTACTCTTCCAAGAGTAATATATTTATTACATCAATATTTAGTGTTATAACTTAAAAAAAAATTCTACTAGACTGTTCTTGTAGAAGTGGATATATACAGTTATAAATACTAGTTAGTAATGCTGTTACCAGATTGATCGATATTGTTAGCAAAAATATAATTTTTCTAGATATTGATTCAATTGCCAATAGATCAATTATCGATATTCAACAGAGATATCTGTCCGAAACTAATATCAAGTTCAAAACTATTTTCAATACAACGTATCGGCCCGTTACTCTAGAAGCAAAGGCGTTGCCTTGACCACTTTCGCTTTTACCATGGCTGGGGGAGCAATCAATATGATAATCCCATATTTTATCGACGCCATTGGGCTTTGGGTTTTTATATTGTTTGCACTGATCAACTTGGCCTTACTGGCACCTAATCTTTTCTACATCTGTCAATCATATCATCTTACTCAACATCTTGAGATTATCTTCCTAACACCAGATAGAAACTGCAAATCGTCGTCTCGAACAGCTAGATATTATTTCCTCGGGACTTAGTTGTATTGCCTGACTAGCAGAACAATATTACACCCGGAAAATCAACGAACAAAGCGGAGTGTTAGTTAAAGATCAAGAGAAAGCTTGCGTGTAATAGGTTGAATAAGATGATAGTTATGCTAGTGCCCAGTCAGCTACCCTCTATGTGTAACGTGCAATTATCTTTCATAGCTTGAAGTCAATATGTATACGTTTTCTCCTGGTTAATCCTATTCTGATCATAATGGTAATACATGGGACGATCCTGATATTTCGGCGAGAATGCCGGCACCTCCGCACGCCGATCCCTTTCACTTTCATCCACTGAGACATGATGTACTCCGTACGTAATTTACAATTTGGAATTAACCGACAAAAGTGTGGTCAGAAGTGGTTACATTACAATCAACCGGATGGCAATGCGGGGAAATACTACCTATAGAGAACAGAGGAGCAACATGTACTCGTACAAGGAGGCAGTACTAGAATCTCCAGCTCTAATTGTACTAGGTCAAAGTCCCCCATGCTTATATAAATTCTGTTCGTTGCCGTGAATGTGTGTTCTTTCAAATTTAGGACGAGCCATAAGCCGAGCAGTAGCGCTGGCACATCTTCTATTATATCGTGATGTTGAGTACTACTGGGCGTGTCATTATCACTCTTCTCGTGGCATCCACTGCGTGTCACGGAGTCATTTTCAAACCGCAAAATGAATTCCAAGCTCTGTCTTCCGCCAACTCCTCTTTGACTGTAGATTTAGGGTCTTTATTCAACAATCGTGCCTTCGGCCTCAAACCAAACGAGTCCAGCTTTGACGGCCAAGGAAGTGAGAATCACCCATCATGGAAGGGTCAAATATATTTACCAAATCTAATATAAGTTTGCTTTAGATTCTTATCCAGCCAAAGAGATTCCTCCGGAAAAGTTTGTCTATGGAGGATTCAATTACCGATTTGCCCCTTACAATGCATCGGGATATGACAATGTCCTCGTTGAGGGACAAGAGGTCAAAGTGCCACGAGCAAGATATTTCAGTTATCAGATGCTTGCTGCATCGGAATCTGGAATGGCGGCTGGATCAGTGACGGCCAAGTATGCAGATGGAAGCAATACAACTGGATCATTACTCGTTCCAGCATGGTGGAGTTGGCCGTATCCAGCCGGAGGGGATTTGATATTTTCATCTTATCTGACGGAAAATGCAACGAATTACAACCGAACGAATATATTCCAAACCATCAATTGGCTTGACTCGTCAAAAGAACTCATTTCATTGAAATTTCCCGAGTCTTCATCTGGATCTTCCACCGAGCCGGGAGGTGCAGACGTTGACACCAAGCTGCATGTTTTTGCTTTGTCACTGATGCCTGCCGCGCAAGATTCTAAAGTAGCCAAGCTTGAGACTCAATACGCTCGATCCACTCAGAAGTGGTTTGATGGGAGCGATAAAATTCAAATCATCGAAATTCTTGTCAACAATATTGGATCGTCTTTCATCTTGCGAAACAACAGCGTTAAAGTTAGGATCGAGTCACCAGGCGTGCAGACCGTGACCAAAGGAAGGATTAATCGCCTTGGACCTGGCGATCAAGCAATAGTGGAGGTAGGTGTCAAGAATCGACATGGAGTGAAGCCAGGGGACTCTGGACCAGCCACCGTGATAATCGAGGGTAATGATTTCGCCGCTAGTGAGTACATATTCAACGCTACTTATGGAATCAGCCCATACGAGGCCACCTACGAGTCTGTCTATGGCCATGAAGCACCAAGTTGGTATAATAATGCCAAGTATGGGATCTTCATCCATTGGGGAATATATTCGGTACCCGGCTGGGGGAATTCAGGGTCAAAAGAGAATTACGCCGAATGGTAGGCATGGAATTAGTATCGGGAGAGCCATTACTGACTTTTCTCAGGTATTGGTGGTGGCTGGGTCAAGGACCAAGTGACCCAACCGATGTATATGGTTATCAAAAGCAGGCATATGGGACAGAACTTGTGTATGACGATTTCATACAAAACTTCACAGCAGAAGCTTGGGATCCTAAGGAATGGGTTGATCTCTTTGCTGATGCTGGGGCCAACTATTATGTCCAAGTCAGCAAACATCATGAAGGATACGCACTTTTTGATCTTCCTGAAAATGTCACCAAAAGGACGTCTGTGGCTATGAAGCCGCACCGAAATTTGGTACAGGTAAGAGTAATCTCAAGACTCCCCATCAAGACCTACTACATTAACCTTCAAACAGGAACTTTTTGACGCTTCTAAAAAGTATCAGCCACATCTTCATCGAGCCGTTTACTACTCTTTGCCTGAATGGTTCCATCCCGATTACAGAAAATATGGATTTTCTTCTTGGCCCGGGGGTATGTTTATGTCATTTCTCGATCCATAGCCCACGGTATCATTACTTTACCAAGAGTAGTAAATCGTTTGCTGACTGGGTATCACAAACTCCAGGAAATGCGACCAATCCTTTCACCAACGAGACACTCCCGTACACAGGATATGTGCCGTTGAACGACTACATCGAAGACAAGATATTACCGGAAATGAACACACTGGCCGAGATGGGTACTGAAATCATGTGGTGTGATATCGGTGGCCCGAATCGCACAATCGAGTTTGCATCTGAATGGTTCAACCGCGCCGCGGACCAAAACCGACAAGTAGTGATGAATGCTCGGTGTGGACTACCGGGCGACTTTGACACTCCAGAGTATGCTCGCTATAACGGCGTTCAGGTCCGTAAATGGGAAAGCAGCCTGGGAATGGATCCATACAGTTACGGATACAACCGTGCAACTCCTTTGGCCAGCTATATGAACGCCAGTAGCATTGTTACCGGATTGATCGACATTGTTAGCAAGAATGGAAACTTTCTTCTAGATGTTGGTCCAACTGCCAATGGAACAATCATCGATATTGAACAGAGAAATTTGCGAGAAGCTGGTACCTGGATCAAAGATCATGCCGAGGCCATATTCAACACAACGTATTGGTTCGTTACACCGGAGGAAGGCGATAACATCCGATTTACGATATCGCAAGACGCTTTTTATATCCATACACTCGCTAAGCCAAATGGCACTTTGATCTTGCATAGCCCTATACCGTGGGTTAGTGGTGACAAGGTGACTGTACTTGGAGGCAAGATGAATGGGACAATCGTGCCATCAAGAAAGTCCGCCAATGGATCAGTCACCTTGTCTCTAAGTGAGGATATTGTGAGGTCAGACCGATTTGCTTGGGTATTCAAAATCGCCTTTTAAGATGGAATGCATTGAAGTCGACATGAATAAGAGTACTACTCAGAGAAGAGTCTAGAGAAATCGATATAGCAGCAGAAATAAAAAAAATAAAAATAAGAAAAACCTTGTACAAAGGAAACTGTAGAACAAGTTGATACTCTCGTCTTGCTCGGCCTATCCAAGGCCAATTATGCGAAAGCTCCCGACTACGTGATCATTACCTAGCTTGGATTGTCACAGATGCAGGCTCGGCATCTCCCGGGAGTTGGTTAACCCCAAGGTAAAAAGGCCGAATCCAGTAGATCAAGTGTTCATCTAGATACAGACCAGGCAACAGACGCAACCTGGCAAAATATACTCCTTAGTGGAGCTTGTGCATCAGACAATCCGATTGTACCGTATATTTCATGCTGTATACTTGAATCTTGCGTATGGGGAGACCCGAGACATATCGGTTATTGCGAAATGACGCAGGCCCAGCCTTGGAAAGGCATTGTTTAATTCAGCCTGAATCTAGCTTGGATGTAGCTTGGATTTCCCAGGGAGAGGAAAAAAGACTATATTGATGGGTAAATAGAATATGGCCAATTAGTCAATTTCTTCTCTGCTAGTAGCATGTAGAGTTCTGTATCAAATTTCAGCTTCCCCAAGATTAATTTTATCGCCGATTTCCACTTTTTCCCGGAATGCGGAGTATCTCCGCGTATTTGAAATTGAAAGACTTCAGGCTAAATCAAACTGAGATGCAGCTTAGTAGCAAGTTCGCCGGTAAAGCTTCGGGATCTACTGCGGGACTTACTATCTTGGGTAGAGCAATGTGGAGATGCTGTTTCTTCCTCAAGTAACGCACGGGGGTTGGGTGCAGTCGAAGTGCAGGAAGGTGAGGGGGTATAAAAGAAATTGGAGAGTCTGCGATTTGACAAGCTGTAGGCAAAAATATTTTGTGATAATTCCCATTGATATCCTTTTGCGCCATGCCTACGGCTGCGTTGCTTACCGTGCTGGCAGCTTTGCCAGCCGTCCTTGGCCAGGCCAATACTACATATAAAGACTACTCGACAGAAGCTCAGCCAGATCTCGATGAGTTCACGCTTGCATCGATTGATTACAGTTTTCCTGATTGTGGGAAAGGTCCCCTCGCCAATACACTGGTCTGTGATAAGTCGGCCAGTGCTCACGAGCGAGCAGCGGCTCTCGTATCCTTGTTTACATTAGAGGAACTGATCAATAGCACTGGAAACCATATCCTTGCTATTCCACGGCTTGGTCTTCCAGAGTATCAAGTATGGAACGAGGCCCTCCATGGATTGGATCGAGGGAATTTTTCAGACTCAGGCGATTTCAGCTGGGCAACGTCTTTCCCTTCTCCAATTCTCACAATGGCCGGTCTGAATCGCACGATGATCAACAACATTGGAGATATTATCTCTACCCAGGGTAGAGCATTCAGTAATGCAGGAAGATTTGGATTAGATGTTTATTCACCAAACATTAATTCTTTCCGTCATCCGGTCTGGGGCCGTGGACAAGAGACGCCAGGAGAAGATGCCTACTTCTTATGCTCTGCATATGCCTACGACTACATCACTGGTATCCAGGGAGGTGTAGATCCAGATAATCTGAAGCTTGTTGCCACCGCTAAGCACTACGCCGGTTACGATATTGAGAACTGGGATGGACACTCGCGTCTGGGGAACGACATGAACATCACTCAGCAAGATTTGGCCGAGTATTTCACTCCCCAGTTCGTTGCTGCAGTCCGAGATGCAAAGGTTCATAGTGTGATGTCCTCTTACAATGCTGTGAACGGTGTGCCTAGCACTGCCAATTCATTCTTCCTTCAGACTCTGCTCCGTGACACCTGGGGCTTTGTTGAGGACGGATATGTCTCGTCGGATTGTGATTCTGCCTACAATGTCTTCAATCCGCATGAATACGCTGCCAATGCTTCTGGTGCTGCTGCTGACTCGATGAGAGCCGGAACTGATATTGATTGCGGAACCACCTATCAACATCACCTCAATCAGTCTATTATGGACGGCGGTATCTCTCGCAATGAGATCGAACGTGGAGTTATCAGACTATACTCGAATTTGGTACGCCTCGGATACTTTGACGGTGATGATGGTCCTTTCCGTAGTCTGAAGTGGTCCGATGTTGTTTCGACTGATGCCAGGAACATTTCCTATGAAGCAGCTGTCGAGGGAATCGTGCTTCTCAAAAACGACGGCACCTTGCCTCTGGCGAAGAACATCAGCAGCGTTGCATTGGTGGGACCTTGGGGTAATGCCACCGAACAGATGCAAGGGAACTATTTCTCAACTGCTCCCTACTTGACAAGCCCCTTGGCAGCGCTGGAAGCTTCTGATCTGGATGTTAACTATGCATTCGGAACAAATATCTCTTCAGAGAGCACGAATGGCTTCGAGGCCGCTATTTCCGCTGGCAAGAAATCTGATGTCATCATATTCGCTGGTGGAATTGACAACACAATTGAAGCAGAAGGAATGGATAGAGCGAATATTACTTGGCCCGGTAACCAACTCCAATTGGTAAAAGAATTGACCAAGCTGGGAAAGCCTGTGATCGTTCTACAAATGGGTGGCGGCCAAGTGGATTCATCTTCCCTCAAGTCAAACAAAAATGTCAATGCTCTCATCTGGGGTGGATATCCCGGCCAATCCGGCGGACAAGCTCTTTTGGATATCATCACTGGTAAGCGTGCCCCAGCGGGTCGCTTGACAGCGACGCAATATCCAGCCAAATATGCGGAACAGTTCCCTGCGACAGATATGGCTCTGCGTCCCAGTGGTGATAATCCAGGTCAGACTTATATGTGGTATACTGGAAAGCCTGTCTATGAGTTTGGTCATGGGCTGTTCTACACGACTTTCAAAGCGTCCTTGCCAAAGTCCAAGCGATCCAGCAGGGCAAACTCGTTTGATATAGATCAACTGCTTTCTCAACCTCACAAAGGTTACAACACAGTTGAGCAAGTCCCTTTCATGAACTATACAGTTGGTATCACCAATACAGGAGGCGTTCTCTCCGATTATACAGGAATGGTTTTCGTTAATACAACGGCTGGCCCCAAACCCCATCCAAACAAATGGCTTGTTGGATTTGATCGTCTTGGGGGGTTGAAAGCACACTCCTCTCAACAGATGAACATTCCCATTTCACTTGACAACCTCGCTCGTACTGATTCTCAAGGCAACCGAGTTATCTATCCTGGGAAATATGAGTTGGTTTTGAACAACGAACGATCAGCGGTTCAATCGGTCACATTAACTGGAGAAGCCACTGTCATCTCGAAATGGCCGCTAGAGAACCAGCAGATTCCTCCTGCATAGTTGCTGGAGTGGTAACTTTGAGTTAATTAGATACTTCAAACTGCCCATATCAGACCATTTAGCATAGAAGTCGAATTTGACGGAATAATTTAGATTGAACAACGCATTAACCAAAGCTGTCCCATCTTCTGAAATTGTTAGTTAGTAGTAAGAGTAGTCCTATCATGACTATCGCAAAATCTCATGGAGAACACCTACATGGGCATGTATAGCCTCGCAGCCTGCAAAAGCCTACTCAAGTCAATGCCAGTATCTGATTGGATCTTAAATCTTTGTATATTGTTCACTGAATCTTTCAATACACGAAAAAGAAAAATCAAGTCACCATTATATAAGTTGCCACACTGATCAATCCCACCACAAGAATTGTGAGAATGGCTGCTCCAGCTCTATCCCCATTTGTGATATGATCGAACAGAATTTCATCTTCTGTCTCATCAGACTCCGTCCCGGCAGCACTATTTCCTTCACTCGACCCTCCAGTTGAAGAGGTTACAGGGCCACCAAGATCAGTAACAAGGAGGCTCTGTACAATGTCCAGCGCGCCCATCTGCTGTCCAACACCCGTCGTTCCGTCATAGCTTCCACTAGACCAGCGATGTCCACAGAGTGTTCCCGATTCTCCTCCTTGACATTGTGCTACAGCGGCCTCTGCCGAGACACGAAGCTTATTCATGATGCTCTCATAGGTATGTGGCGCAAGCTGGGTAACATCTGCCATCCAGCGAGAAATATACGCCTTGAATGAAAGCTGGTCGACATTGCACTTCCCAATAAGCTCACAAGGTGGCTCGTACATGACGTCTTTGCTAGACTCATTTTTCGAGAAGAAGTGATTGGCACCGACCAAAAGCCCGTCAACCCGTGTCTTCCACGTTGATGAGTTGGATATTTTGCTCGAAATGGTGATGTCGGATGAGTTTGGCGAAAGTGTCGAAGTCTACAGTCAGGGGTTTAGCCATGTCACCTATTTCAGGGTGGTTTAAGACGTGGGCAGGAGAGGCATTTCCTTACATAGTTGTACATAACAGCTGATCCGTGAAGGTAAATACCGGCTGTGTAAGACCATCGAGTCCTATCATAGGAAGTGCAGTTCGAGTCGTGCGTGGTTCCATCGTATACTTGCCAATCAGGCGTGATCAAGCCAACAGATTTTGTCCAATCCCACGCCTTGGTTGCCCATTCAGCGTAAGTCGCATTTCCAGTATACCGGGCTAATCGAGCAGCAATATCAAAATAGCATCCATTGGAAATAGTGTTTTTGTAGCCGTATCCATTATTCCAAGTATAAATCTGCCATCTCAAACCACCCTCGCAAGCCGTCATATCCCAGCGATGGGTTTGCTCATTGAACACAGCCTGGACCATCGAGAGATAGCCTGGTGTTTCTGAAGAAGGATTGGTAAAATTGCGTTCTGCAGCCGCCATTGCAGTGAGTGCCCAAAAGCATTGATCATCATTTCCCTCCGTATATGTCTGATTTTTTGGCATAAAATCTCCTTTCTCACCAGCTTGATGTTCGATTGCTTGAATGGTGATTTCATTGTAGGTGGTATCCCCGGTGAAAGCCCAATAGTTGACAAGAGAACCAAAGAACGCACCCGCCTCCCACCAGTAGTATGGATCAGGAAGATTTCCCGGTACATCGCCTGAATGATTGCCAGAATAAAAGGTGACAAGGTCATAAGCTAGCGTGCTAGCTGCTGATTTTATCGACTCTAGGAGGGTTGACCATTAGCGGCAAGATCAAGTTTAATAGAAAGGATAATGTCTTAAAATTACCATCGCTGTTAGTGTCTAGCTCTATTGCAGCTGCTAATGCATGCGTGTTGATATAGGAAAGCCCCAAGAGCAAAAGGAAAGACCTGAAAATGCGCTGCTGAAAGATCATGTGTGAAGATACGGTATGTCACAATTAGAGAGAGGAAAAAAGAAAGAAAAAAATAGAGATAACCCCGAAAGATCTGCACGGGGACTTCAGAAATGAAGATCCTAAAGTAACCTATAGTTAGTGAAAACGAATGTCGAGAGCGATAAAACAAAGGCACTCCAATTTCGCAAGGGAGAAAGCCGGTAATAATATGTGCTTTTCTGCGGGCGTCATTATTTTCGGCCCATAACACGTCTCGAACAAAAGCCGAGTAGAGAAAAAAGAATACCAAGATCCATTCCTGTACTTGGCGATGGCGGAGCCATGCCCAGGGCGCCAAAGGACCAGCGGGTCGACATATCGCACAAAGTCGCGGCCTCTGGCGTTTCTATACAAAAAAAAAGGAGACCAATCAGGGTGGTGTGACAAAGGCCACATTTTGCCAAGATAGAAGGAATCAAGTGAAACCGATGTCAGGCAGCCATCTTGGACAATCAACGAAGAGATGAGAGGTGGATGGATTTGGCTTGGCAGAACTTGGCAACAGCGGCGGAGTTGGCAGACGCGTATACTTGTGTAAAACGCTAACTAGAGCGGAACTCCGTTTACAAATGGTATTGATATGGCTGAGCAGCAGGCCTGGTTAGATCAGGCTAGGTCAGTGGAGGGTTTCAAGTTCTTCAGGAAACAATGATCTGCCGCCAGTGGCTTTCACGTAGCAAGCCCGACAGACGACAATGACGAGGAGTTTGGGCATCAGGACCGTGCTAGAGTTTTATTTCTACCTTGTATGTCGGAGCTTGTAGGAGAGTATGTAGTAATGAATCCAACACACATGCAAGATATTCTGGTGGGGAAGGTGTTAAATAAAAATCTGAAGCTTCCAAGCGAGATATACTAGTATAATAGGTGCAGTTTCGTCTTCCAGATGAAGGTCTCTATCATCCGCGCTAAAAACCAACCTTGAAGGCGTATTTGTATAAATTAATTACTTAGAAGGAAGAGGATCTGCTAGACATAGTGAGTATTGCTAAACTTGTAAATAAAACATATTTATCATTAATTGGTTCATTCTTATAGATCTACTGTAGATAAATACGTATTTACCTTACAATTTGAAGCTCATGTGCACTAGATTCAATGTATTATTATGCATGCCAAAATATTGAACCAAATTGTTTAAATTCTATATCATTCAATATTTTCTTGTCTCAATCGAGAATACAGGAACTCTAAAAATAAAACATAGAAAACCAAATATCTACATATGGTACATAATAACGAATAATTTAACAGGCTACCTACTCAGATAGACTACTAGGAATTGGAAATGCATTATAATGCGGGCTCGTTCGATAAGTATTAGATCTGGAAGGCTAATGGTCCAAGTAATAAAAGAGGTGGTCCTTCTAGCAACACTCATCATATTGATTCACTTATAGAGTATATACTTATATGCTGAATCTTGGCATCGCTTCAAACAGGTCAGACTCAAGTGAAAATCTTTCCCAGCGATTCTGAACTCTCGATCCGACACACTCGGCATGAATACAGTATATCAGATCATGATTTTCTAGTAAATATCTTCATTCACTGACTATATTCTCCAACCTTGAAGTATATAGATGTGATTACTCATCGAATGCTCCGACCGCCGGGCAAATCGGGCTGATGTGATTGGCCACTGACTGTCCCCCGCACATCCTCCGCAATCCGCAGTTGTCCGCAATCGCAACTGCAATCGCATTCCACTTCATTCCACTCCAACCTCGCTGCTCCTATGGCTGTTTGAGTTGGGATGAACCCCAGTTCGTCAAATCCCCAGGATTTATCGTCCGCTTCCTCGCGGGCCCCGTTGGCCGGGGGGAGACAGATCACTCGTAACCGCGCCAGCTACAGTTGTCACACATGTCGCCGTCGCAAGGTCAAGTGTGACAAGGTAAGTTCTCTAGTTCTGCGCCACGCACAGTCTCAATCATAGCTAAGAGAAGGCTTCCAGGTCCACCCGATATGTGGAAATTGTATCAAGACAGGGGCCCAGTGCGTGTACGACGTCTCATCGGAGAAGCGGGACAATGCGAATGGGGCCGAGTCATCAGGTCGATCTGGCCATGGGGTAAAACGCCGCCGGGCCACCCCGCGAACATGGGAAGAAGATGTCGATGAGCTCCAAACAATATACGGCCATTTGCGACAAACGGGTTCCTCGGAGGAGACTAGGTCTGACCCGCGGGCCATCGAAGCGCGATTGGACAAATTGATGTCGATGATTGAGAAGATAGGCGGCAATAAGCAATCGTTAGAAGATATAGAGAGGCATGCGGCGGGGTCAAATAATGGAGTCGAAAATTCCTTGCTGGAAGATCTACGACAAAGCAAAGCACGGAATGGGAAGCCAATCTCATCTCGCCCCTCTAGCCCGCGCCATGTGGCGGTCGAGTCAAGCGGCGATGAGTTTCCTATCCCATCAGGCCAAGCAACAGATCTCGTCGATCCGGTTGGCAGTCTGAACTTGGGACATTTGAGCTTGGATGATGGAGGTAGATCCCGGTGAGTGAACTATCGACGGCATGCACTTATACTTCGCATGTTAATCGTCAAGCAGATATGTCGGAACGACTTATTGGGCTTATATATCCCATGAGGTATGGCCTGTTCACAAGTATTTGACATTCATGAGTCTTACTGACATTTTGCACCCACTAGATCAATGACCTCAATCAGCTGCTAAGAGATCAAAATCGATCACACGACACGACTTCTTCGGAAACTCCCAATGATGACCCGAATGATCCCAGTGCCGGAAATCGAAGACAGTGGAGGGGATCTCTTGCTGGATCTCCAATTCCGACTACACCACGTTCCCGTGCTGGGTCATTTCAGCCTTCCGTTCTCTTTCCTTCGGGAGACTCTCCATCAACAGGCGAGAAATTCGTGGAACCGGAGATGCTGGAGCACGTCCCAACAAGAAGACAAAGTCACATTTTGTACAGAGGCTTTATGTCTGGGGTACATGCCATCAGTCCCGTTGTTCATCCACCGACTGTCCTCAAGCTTTACAATACCTTTTGGAATTGGTATGACTACAGTAGCTACTCCGGAGAGCCATGCCCGATTCCTTCTTTCATTCCACTCCTCTATGCGATATGGTATGGCGGCTCTGTTACGGTCTCCATCCGTACTATCAAGGCCGAATTTAATGCGGCATCTCGGGATGCGCTTTCAATCATGTATAGTGAGGCGTCAACGAGGTGGTTGGCTAAAGTCTCATTCCCACGGAGCCCATCTCTCCAAGGCCTCTCCGCATATCTTATCGTTCAAACGATCCTTGCAAAAGAGGAAGAGCCTTTAACAAGTAGTCTCTTTGTCAGTCTGGCGATGCGTGTTGCGCAAACAATGGGTCTTCATCGAGACCCTGCTAATTTCCAGATTGAGCCTTGCGAGGCCGAGTACAGACGGAGGTTATGGTGGCACATAATTCACATGGATGGAGTGGTTGCCATGTCCAGTGGACTGCCTCCATTGGTAAGCGATGAAAATTACTGGGATGTGCGAGAGACAAGTGAGGTTAAGGATACTCAACTTGGTACACCTGCCGCCGATACCTACAACCAGTTCATTGCCTCCAACCAGCGCCTACCAGACGATCCCGATGATCCAACCGTCTGTGGCGGGCCCTCGATGGTGAATGTATTTTACCTAACCGCTAGGGGCAAATACATCATGGCTTGTAAGTCACGCATATAAAGATGGGCCCAGAGGCTTTCTAACATGATTTTGCAGGGTCTATTCGCCGCATTCTCAAAATTCAACTTGGCACAAAGCCTGTTACTCGGCAGGATATGGAGGACCTCCGGTCAATTCTTCTAGAGCTTCAGCTTAAGCTCAATTCAATTGTGAACAGGATTCCGGAAATCCAGATAACTGACCATGGTTCTGTCTCGTCCGGGCGTGCGCTCTCCATGTCAAAATCTCCCGGGGAGTCACACTCACCCGAAAGCGAACTCCCAGGCGAAGGTCCAAATGGATGTCCAGAACAATATCATTCTGCAGTCCTTGTGTCCTTCCATAAATGGGCTCGAATTATTTTGTCCCTCTATATTGACAAGGTTCGTGGCTTTATCCGAAGGACGCGACCCAACAAATTAACAAGGTCTTTAGGCATTCTGCGTCGCATACCAACCTTTCCTAAAGAACGCCCGGAGCCGCATATGGCCCGCAGCGCGCCAAAGGTGAGCATGGGAAAGACTTCCAAGCTAGCGCATTCATTTCTGACCAATCCAGCGCTCTTCGTCACTGCCACGGCTTCATGGAGAAATTCATTCAACTCGCTACGGATCCAGACTTCCAACCATTTCAATGGAGCTGGCCAGGGTAAGAAACTTGGAGAAAATGCCCGATTGCTCTTGAGACTTGAAGCTAATGATTATAAGTAATCATCAACCTATGCATGCGACAATGTAAGTTGTTTAGTCGCTATTTCATTTCATGCTTCTAACCGTACTAGGATTATGCTCATTGATCTTTACGAGAGGCCTTATAGCCCCGAGGCTTTCAGATCTCGTGCCTTCATTGACCGCATACTAGCTCTATCCGGGCCAGATGGAGGCGTAGTTGGCGGCGAAGACGGTGTTTCTACACAGAGACCACTCAAGGATGGTGGCCGTGAGGCATGGGATATGATCCGCCGTCTTCGTCAAAAGGCGTGGCAGAAAGCTGGCCTAAATCCACAGATGCTCTGGACCGAACAAGATCAACTGCAGGCAGGTATTGCATCTCCAGCCCCGGAACTCAATGGCCTGCGTGGAGCTCTCTATTCAAATCCGCCGTCTCCAGCAGCTGCCGCTACCACAGCCCAACGCCCATCAGTTCCTCCACCCCCGCCTCCGCCTGATCGTCAATTGTCAGACTTCAATCGCAAATTCTACGATATGACCCGCACCCATATTCTTCCTAATCCTGTGGTATCATCGGCTGCTTCTCGGCCCAGTCTTCTTCGGTATTCCTACCAGCCTCCCCGGGATCCACCCACTACATCCCCCACGGCTACACGCTACAACGTGACCGCTGCAGTAGGTATACAAGCCCCAGTGGCCGCTCCTCAACCCATAATAGCAACATCACCTGGGGCTGCCCGGTCTTCATTCGGCTCTCCGACTTCCACTCAATCTCCCACGGGATCATCCACCCTCCCCGTGCCGCCACCTCCAACCCAACCAGGTTTCCCAAACACAGACCTTTCGCCAAGCATGCCCTTCATGGATGCTCTATCCCCCAACCCTGCGCCAATGGGCATGCCGACCCCACCGTCAATGGTGGATCCAAATTTGAACTTCGACTGGGACCAATGGGACGCTGTCTTTGGACAACATCTGCCTGTATCGGATGAGCTGATGGAACTTGACCCTGTCACCGGCTTGGATTTTGCTAATATGGGTGTTACATCCGCACATAATGATCATAATGACTCTACTGACTTGGGTGGATTATCGCTGGCGCCATCTACCGATACAAATCTTTCATCCTGGACGGACAAAGGGACTGGCCATGGCACCTCGTCCAGTGATTGGACGGGATATTGTTGAAACTTCCTCGCTCAAAAAACCTTCGATACCCCCACATGAAATATTGTTCATACAATCAATAGAAACATCTTTCAGAAAAGAGAGATCCTGGTTGCAAAACTTGAAGAGCCTGATAATATAAGGTAGCTACCAGCTACGGATTACGAGTGTAGAAAGATAGAACCCGATTTTAAGAGGGAGACGTAACAGTTTATCGATTCATGAAGGCGTAACTCTTGACGATCAGAAGGATCGGCCAATTAGGATACGAAGATACGACGCGGAAAGCCAGAACAGACAAAAGGCCCGGCGGGAGGGACAAGAAGCAATCCGAATCCCCGCGTCTGATCTAGGCAGTAGGATATAGAGAGCTCGTGTGTCTTGTATTCTTCATACTTCATGTCAAGTGCTTTTTTTGTAGTTCCTTTGTGAAATTCGCCCGCTAAGACTTAATTGCTTAGACCTTAACCTCCTTGAAGCCGTGCTTCCAGACGGTGGCGTAGGGGGTGACACCATCATCGCGGAAGTCGATCAGGACGTGCCTAGGGGATGTTAGTAGGTGACCTTCGAATAATGAAGATTGATAAGAAAAATGGAACATACATGGCATCACCGTCCATGGACTGACCCATGAGGACATCGTAGTTGTCGTAGTTGGCGGTGATCTTCTTCATGGCAGTGGGGGCACCGGACTTGAACTCAGCGATGGCCTCGGCGGGGGCACCGTTCTCCTCCATCTTCTTAAGGACCTTCTTGAGGTAGGTCTTCAGGTGAGCCTTGAAAGCATCCTTGGAGGGCTTGAGGCCCTCCTCGGACTTGAGCCAGACAAGACGGAACTGGTCCTCAATGTCGTGGACCATGACGGCCTCACCCTCACCACCAGCCTCCTCGGCATCCTCAGCGGAGGGGTTGGCACCCTCGAGTTGGAAGTCCTCGTTACCCTTCTTGAGGTACTTGCGGCAGTCGGTCTCCCAGAGGATAGGGCAGTCCTTGGCGGGGGTGATCTTGAAGGTATCGGAGAGAATCTCGTCTCCGGAGATGATGTCCTATTGTCTTGTCAGCAATAAATCTGGGAGAGGATATCTGCTAGATAGAAATCACGACATACCTCGTAGATAATCATGGTGGCGGTTTAAGGGGAGGAGAGGTATATTTCACAAAGAAAGAAAAAAAGAAAATGACTGTGAAGGAGGAAAGGGAAAACAAAAGAGAAAAGGAGGGGAAATGAAGTTTTTTTTTTAGTGGCGCGCGGTGGGGGAGTTTGCCTTGTTTGCAAGAATCACGGGACTGTATACATTATTTCAGTATCTATAGTAAATTGGCTATGGTAAACCGAAGATATTAGCAGAAGTATATCAATTTGTTAGTGGGACTTCAAGAATAAAATTGCGAGTGGCCAGTATTACTAGGACTGTCCAATACCATTGCTCTTTTTATATATTCAGGTCAAAACTGCACTATGTACAGGACAACTCAATTCTACCTCCAGTCGCCCCCGCAGTGGCACGGGCAATCTCGGCCCACATCTATGCCTATCGGGCCACTTTGTATAGATAGGATAGATGTACTGTACATATGTTACTGACCGTCGTGTTTCTGAATCAACTATAAAATTAGTCATGGATATTACGTTGAATGGGCTGTCAATACCATCTATAATTCAGATAGTTAGTTGGTTATGTACTTTACTAACCAGTACTAGTTACTACAGTCTAGTTAGTCGTACCATCAAGATAATGATTAATTAATTTCACTACATTGCCAATATCAATGCATCTAGGACTGTAGTATAGGTCACTTTTTTTGATACTAGCATTTAAACACAATTTCTCTATGTACATTAACTACTAGTTACACTTAGTTATAGTATACTGATACTCGTAGTTTTCCAGGCACATACTCTTGCTGCTGCTGCAATCAAATGGAACATGTCTCTACTCACTCAGTCCATACTAGCAATATAGCTTGTTATTGAACTCAATTGATTAATTGATAATCTTTCATATACTCTCTATACTAATATTGCATATACTACTGCTAACTAAATGATAGAATGAGATGTTTGTTATACTTCGGATGAATCCGCAGGCTCCCGCATACTCGTATCTTACCGTATTTAATCACCCCGTTACATACTCCTTCACTGAAGACGGCCAATATTACCGTATTATAACTGTCACCCTCGCCGCATCCGACTGGCGCCACTTCTTCTGCGTCTCTCCTGATCCTCTTCTTCTTCCTATCTTCTCTTCTTCTATTCTCATTTCTTTCTCCTCTTCTCTCCCTTTCATCTTCCTTCTTCTAATTATCCATCGCTTGACCCTTACTCTCCTTTTCTCATTCTTATCTTGCGGTCCTTCACACCTTTCACATCTAACTGTTTTCAAGCTGCTGTTTATCTCAGTCGCGCTTACCAGTCAGCAAAAGCCGGTTTTCCCCACCGATCGCCCTGGGGACTTTTTTTCGTCGCCCCATTCGTTTCACTTCCTTCAATAATCTCCTTTGATTGTTTCCCCCTTCAGATCGTCTTTTCTATCTTTGTCGACCATCAATATCATCATCCTTTACATCCCCCTCGAATAGCTATTTTGGCTTCTTCAATTCGGACTTTTCGCCTCCACCATGGCTGCCAACGCCTCGGTCGCGTTTGACCTCCCTCCATTACCCAGTTACACGCTATCAGTGCGACAACCCGTGCTTCCGCCCATTTCCGATAGTCTGCTCGCCTTGATACTACCGATTGTCGCTTACTGGGCTTTGTCCGGTGTCTATCACTTCTTAGATGTGAACGATTACTTCGCAGAATACCGTCTCCATACTCCCGCCGAGCTTTCGAAAAGAAACCGAGTTACTCGATGGGAGGTCGTTCGCGATGTTGTCCTGCAACAAATCATCCAAACGATAGCCGGCTACTCAGTCGCTTATTTCGATCCTATCGAGATGACAGGCATGGACGATTACAACGTGGCTGTCTGGGCCCAGCGTGTTCGCATTGCCCAGCGCGCAATCCCCACGGTTTTGACGGTTTTGGGTGTTGATGCCGCGGGTCTAGCCAAGTCGGTCTCACAGAACGGACATAGCATCCTGGCCGGTGCCCTAGCCGGTGGTTCTTATCCAGGCATGGTCCAGTCAATAATCCTGGACACTGGAGCTGAAGTTACTGCCCCCGCCTTTGCTGGTTGGGAAATGGCATTAGCCTCTTTCGTCTACTGGTACTTTGTCCCAGGACTACAATTCCTTCTGGCCATTTCCATCGTCGATACCTGGCAATACTTCCTCCACCGGGCCATGCATCTCAACCGTTGGCTCTATGGTGAGTCCATCCGGCGACTTCCGGATTCAAAAAATACTGGCATGCTAACTCGATCGATAGTCACTTTCCACTCCCGTCATCACCGCCTGTACGTCCCTTATGCTTTCGGTGCTTTGTACAACCACCCTGTTGAGGGCTTCCTTTTAGACACTGCTGGTACGGGTATCGGGTTCCTGGTCTCTGGAATGACCAACCGTCAAGCCATGTGGTTCTTCACTTGCTCCACCATTAAGACCGTTGATGACCACTGCGGCTATGCTTTCCCATGGGACCCCCTGCAGCACTTCACCTCCAACAATGCCGCTTATCACGACATTCATCACCAAAGCTGGGGCATCAAAACCAACTTCTCTCAGCCTTTCTTCATCTTCTGGGACCGACTACTGAACACCCAATGGAAAGGAGAAGTTAAACTTCGCTACGAGCGCGCACGGGAGAACGCCCAAAAACAAGTCGACCTCGAAACGGCCCAGGCGGCCGAGGCTGCTGCTAATGCAAAGATCTCCACCAGCGATGAGCGAGAGCCCCAGGCCGCAGTGGTTTCCACCGAGGGACCGGCCACTCGTACTCGCTTGCGCCGCAAGACGGTGGACAGTCTCAAGGGCCCTAGCCATGGAGTACCCGGTAGCGTGTTGCACAATTAAAGTCGTGATGAATTTGGATATCTGTCGTTTGGTCATTGCATTGCCCTATTTAGGCGTTCTCGGAGCTGCTGGTCATTTCTCGAGATTGTGATTTTGGTTTTTGCTTTCATGTATATGGGGTTCTGCACCTTGTGTATTAATACCATGAGAAAGTGTCACTTGTCTTGCTTTTTGCTGTACATGGCTTTTTTTTTCTACTACTTGTGCCGACCTACTGTTAATAATGTTTATTCTTCTGGGGATTGACTTATATCATCAGATTCAATTCATGCAATTACACCAATCTCAAAATGTGTGTCTACCTATTGCTACACAATGGATCGCGACACCGTCTCAAATCATGTTCTGTTGATCACATACGAGACTCCAAGTTGTCTCCGCCCCTGACTTCGGCCTATTCCCCGAAATTGCCTCCTCATTCTGCTCTTCGTCCAAATCAGTACATTCGTCGTCCAACCAATCGCTATCAGAGCCGTCCTTATAACCTGAGTAGTTCAATCTGGGATATTCCGGCATGGGCTGCTTCCCGACGGGTACACGCCTGCTCGTCCGATTGGTGTTTTCCCTCGATATACCTACTGGCGGTATCAGACTGCTCAGATCCATCCCAGCAAATTGCTCGCTAATGCCATCAATTTCATCACCTGTTCGGCTTGTCAGCGGTGACTTCTCTCGGGCTTGCACTTGAGCCTTACTTGATGTCATGTCACGGCTCTTTCTATACTTGAGTGGCGAGACCATCGCTTCTGGAACTGGCGTCTCACAAGAATATGGATCCTTTACTCCAATGTTTCCATACATCTCCACCAGCTCATCGACCGCGTCAGCGCCAACGTTTATGCTTGTATCTTGTGTCCCATCACCTTGAGCTTGCGATTTCCAATGTTGATCATCGTCATCTCCCCAGATATCCACAGTAGGCAAAGAAGAACTCGAATCCTTCGATGGCTTATGCTCTTCGATCTGCCTCAATGGAGCCTTCCCCTTTGATTCACGGCGATGGCTCTGCTCGGCCGTTACTCCGCCATTGTCGGATCGGTGGTGCTTACGGCGGGGGCCCAACCCTCGCTTCTGGAATTCAGCCCTTGTGCAGGCCTTACGAGCAGCCTTCATTCCGAAAGCAAGTTGACTCGAGATATTATATATCTGCTCCGCTTCTTCTTCCCTGAACTGGTTAATACATTCGTCAACAAACCCCATCAGCGTCCGTGGACGATGATTCCTTCGTGTTCGCGTCCGACTCAAAATCATCACTCGCAAGTTGCGCAACGCATCCATATCAGACGCCACACGCGCGAGCATGCAAGCCCGGCATCCGTTAATCTGATATGGCCATCCGTTAGGAATCGGTTCTGGTGTAGACCCGGGCTTGGTCCACATTCCTTTGATCGTTCGCAGCCGCCGTAAGACTTCTGCTTCAATAGGGTGACATAGTTCAGGCCATTGTTCGAGCAAGTGGAAATGTTGCGTCACTTCTAGCTGGACAAAATTGAATACATTCGAAATCAAATCTGCATTCAGCCGCGAATGTAATTCGCAAAGGTCTGCAGGAAAATTCTTGAAACTAAGCGATAGCGGCCGGTTTCGCCGCAGGCGCTTGGGGAGATTCTGAATCAGATTTTCAATTCGTGGAATGTATTTAGTCTGCATCACACCCGTGTTGTCTAGGTGCAGAATCTGTGTTAGCTTTCTGAGTTCGCTCCGGTCTAACATATCGACTGACCCCGGGTGTGATTCAATGTCTCTGTTGCGGCGCTGGCTGACAGGCATGGTGAATCGTTTGAATCCACTACGAATGTCACCAGTGGTCTCATTTTGGCTCATTATTATGTTAATTCGCTCGATCTCTGCGTTTGTACTATCGTTATATGAGGAAATCTTCTTGGTATGCTGGAGCTGGCACGCTTTACTGTGTGCTGAGCATGGCAGGGACAGCATGACCTTTATAAAGTCAGATCTTTGAGATCTTGCTTTGTCTGGCTTATGCTTGGTGCATCAATGCAAACTAATATTACTATATTCAATTTCATTGTTCAGTTGCTATTCTCAACCCTGTTGGCTACACGTGCCATCTTTGATGCGGCGGACTCGAGTCATTGTTCGAGATCAAACATGTCTTATCTTCATCAAGGATTCGAATGGCTCTTGATATTGATAATTTAGACTCTAAAATAACATTTGTTTTCTCTCCTGATCATGTAAACGAGTACAATCACATTCTAGCCCCTTGAGACTTTTGTCTTCAAGTTCTCACGGCTAAACTTAGAATGCCTGTCTCTCAACATTCCAGCCTCAAAAGAGCTTACAGCACGTTATATATCTAATTATCTTGCTATTCCACTCGTATCAAAAAGCAGCGAAAACCCATGTACAACTTCCATTCTGTCATTGCCATCATGAAGTCTAATACACAAATTTTTGTTGTCCTTGGCGTTCTCTTCGTCGGCGCACTCACTGCCTTCATCTTCCCAGCCCTCGAAAACACAGTACCAAGCATTCTCTTAGAACTTTTGACAGCTTATTTTGTGAGTCCAAGAATGCTAATTTTAGTGAATTCTTTCCTCAATCAAGTTCTAGAGTCTGTAGCCGAGGTACAGAGTGACTTGTCTAGTCTTTACGCAGATATCACAGAAACGCCCGCCATGCATCTTATTGTTTACGATCTGATCCTAATCGCTCTCGGTTTTATCAAGATATTTCTCTACTTGGCTTTTCTCGGGCTCATCCTGATTGTGCATATTTATATTATAATTGATCAGTTGTACCAATCAATCAAAGGTATTTTCGCCAGCTTAGTCTCAGTTGTCCGTTATGCACGGAGCTTCTGGAATGATGTGAGTCTTGTTTGCTCCTCCAATTATTGGTACGCACTTTGCCAGATCTGGGTACAGGTTTAGTCGTTTGGGTGTATCAGAGAGTTTGCGATGACACTTCTAAGGATGTCAGGGATTCCTATTGGTAAGTAGTATAAAAGAATACTAATCTGTCAACAACCTGCTACTACGATAGAGTAATGAGATCAGTTCATGGGTCTTGGATCCATATTTCCAGTTTATTCCTCATTCTACCCATAGATGTACATATGTAGATATAAAATAATGAAATCTGGTCATATTTGATTGTCGCGTGAACCCTAACTGCATCACATGACAGTCTCAAGTGCTGCCTGCTTTTCTTTTTCTGCAGGACTTCAACATTCCACAAACTCTTCGTATTTTCCAAGTCACACCCTTCGTACTCTCCTCGGATAGTTGCAGGTAGATCAGGGAAGTTTCAGGGGAAACCATCGTTACACAGCCTTGGAGCAGGGAATCTGTCCAACTCCGCGATGCCTCAGATTCGCCTTTCCCGACGAGATCCCAGCTCCACCCCGCTGCCTTACACCGCATCTCCATTATTGCTGTTCTATCGGGATATCTCGCTGTTTCTGCGATATTTCTGGGCTATACCGGGTATCCTACTACCCCTAAACCTCTTGCAGACTACTCCTTTGGATGAACTATATCCTTCCCTTGGCGGCCTAGTCTCTTTCTTTGTCCAACTGGCCCTAACAATCACCCAAATCGCTTTTTTGATCTCGATCCCAGTCTTGGTACTATTTCTGCTGCCTACGGCTTGGACTATTGCTTATGTGTTTGCTGGCTTTGCACTCAACTATTTGATATGTCTGCTACTCCTGAACGGAACCGAGAGAGTGTTGGTCTCTCAAGTTCCGGTGTCCTCACCATCAGAGCATGAACGAGAGTGTTGGTTCTTCATTAATGGTGTAGCAAATAGGCAAGTTCAAATTACAACTATACTCTACTCTTTCATCTGTCTAACTTTAGTAGTAAATACTGGCTCCAGAACAATATCGATCAACTAGCCTACTCTTTTGGTCGCAAGATCACGGGGATTCACAATCGCACGTAAGTATTTTGCCAGTTTTCTACAGTTACGAGGCTAATAGGAGACTTTTGTCTGTAGTGCTGGTTTAGTCTTTGATTTGATTGAGTGTTTGATTCAACGTTGCTTCTCCTACGCGACGGGAGACATACGAAGTGCCTATGTGCTACTCAAAAAGCAGTTATTGAGTCCCAACTGCGACAAAGTGGTGATAATTCTTCATAGTCAGGGTGGTATAGAGGGAAGTATGGTTATAGATTGGTTACTGGACGAATTACCGCAAGATCTTCTTCAAAAATTAGAAGTCTATACCTTTGGAAATGCGGCAAATCACTTCAACAACCCTCGTCAATCCTCCAAGTGCGATCCCATTGTACGCTCTATTCGACATATTGAACACTACGCCAACTCCCAGGATGCAGTCTCCTATCTTGGGGTTCTTCATTTCACAGATGTTCCCAATCGCTATCTTGGGCGATTGTTCATCCGTCCTGGTTCGGGGCATATGATGAATCAACATTATCTTGATACTATGTTCACTCTGGGGTCGGATCATAGAGTACTAGACTCGAATCCATTCATGGACATGGAAGTCGACATGAAAGTGGCCTCTAACGGCTACGATGGAGACTGTGAATTGAGTTTATTGCCAATGGCAAGCCTCGACAGTTCGACCTCGAAAGACTCTTCCAAATCTCGTGTGCACCGTGTGAAAGATTTCAGTCGTCTCTGGCAGTACCGTAACGGCGGGTCTCCAGATGAGAATCCGTCACTATTGGATTGATAGAGAAGGGTGGATATTGGCCAAATTGACGTGTTTCAGTAGTGAATACTTGTGCCCATCCTCAAACGAGACACGAACTTCTTGTCTATACCAAGTAGAAGATGCTCCTTTTCAACTTCAATTGATGGCAATTCGATCGTTGGAGCCCATTGCAGGCCGTCTAGATATGGAAAAGGAGGATTTGAGAATTCATTGCGGATTATATCCCCGGACATGTATCATACTACATGAATAAAATGACTTTTTCAAGGCCGTACATATATTCAAGTCCACCGATACAAGGTGGAACAGCAGCAGCCAAGCCGAATTGACCTGGTCTGCAACGTAGAGATATAAAATGTGTATACTCGAAAAGCAAAAGAAACGCCCATCGCCGTGCAATGCAAGTGAAGGTACATGAAAAAGAATCAAGGTCAGCTTTTTCAAGCCTTACCCTTCTTCTTATCCTTCTTCTTCTTTTCAGGGCCTGCTCCTGAGGCCTCCCCACCCATACCGGGCATTCCAGGCATACCGGGCATACCAGGCATTCCGGGGATTGAGGGCATTCCAGGCATTCCACCCGCACCCTGCATCTCGGCCATCGCTTCCTTGAATGGATTGTCACTGACACCGCCGCCGCTATAAGCGGGCGAGTGAATGGGGAGGATCTTGCCAATTTTCCAACCACGAGGGGCAGGGGGCGCATCGGGTAGCTTCTCCGGCATGGGGAGACCGCGAATCTGTAATCGGTATGGGGACTTTTCGTTGGTCGGGTGGGCCTGAAGATATTGAGCGACGAGTATATAAAGATGGTGCTCTAAAATCGCAAATTGTCAGCTTGTCAAACAACCTCCCAGAGATGAGGGATTCCGGGGCGAAGATGGAAACGTACTGTTCTTGATCTTGGAGTTCATAGATTTGCCATCTTCGTTCTTAAGGAGTACGCGCACTCGGCCTGGGTTCGCCCAGTCCTTAGGGTGAAGCTTTTCCGGTTCCAATCCAGCTTGCAATCCCAACATTTGTACAGCATCGACGATATCTCGGGCTAGAGGATTCTCGACTGCCAGCTCAGATCCAACCTTGCGTCCCTCCGCACGAGACCGAGTCTTATCGAAGTAGATTGGATAGAGGCATTGATAATGTTTAGGGATCTCGCGCGTAGGTTCGGGCACCTGGTTCATCGGCTGTGTTTGCGCAGGTCTTGGTGGAGGGTTGTTGGCCTGGCGTGGGACAGCAGGAGCAGCAGCAGGTTCAATGATGACATTATCGGAGAATGAAGAATCAGATGGCGCAATCTCCTCAGGATCAGAGTCAGACAATTCTTCGACTCGAGCGTTGCGCGACATATTGGGTGTATCTCGTCGGTGCGGAGGGGTGGTTGAGTTGGTTTTGTGGAGGTTTCGGCGGAGAGAAGAAAGTTGAAAGGCGGAAGGGCGGATTGGCCAGTTGGTGGACGAGAAGTATTCAACACTTATATGTATTAGTTAGCAATGAACTATATTATACATCTGATTATGATATTATTGAATTTGATCTACTCATTCAAGTACGAAACTATATATTTTTAATTTTTCTAATTACTGATTGACCTGCACATCCCCTCGTTGCAGTGTTAAATTGGCTCTTTTCACCATCTCGTCAACCATCAGCTGGCTCGCCCCCATATATTGAGTAGGATCACAGAGTCCCACTAATTGCTCATCCGTAAGAACACTGGTCAAAGTTTTTGACTCTCTCAAGACTTCAAGTAATGTCCGGTCATGTTCAATGGCGGATTTGCAAGCTTCATAGACCTCGTCATGCGCCTTTTGTCGTCCAATATGAGGTGCCAAAGCCATCATCACTGCTTCACCCACAATCAAACCCTTGGTCGAGTGAAGATTCCGCTCCATCGAGTCTACTTTCACGACTAATCCATCCAGAGCAAAGTTGGTCTGGTGAAGTGCCCCCACGGCCGTCACAAAGGCCTCTGGAACAGCCACCCATTCAAGATGCCAGGGCCCAGAGGCTCGCTCAAAATCAGTAATCATCGCATCTAATCCGAGAGAGGCATTGGCTCGTAGCATCTTCGATGCAGCAAGTATCACCTCACTTGAAATAGGGTTCCGCTTTTGTGGCATTGTAGATGAAGCACCGCGATGAGGAACAAATGGTTCCGATACTTCGTCGAATTCATTCGAGGACATGATCATCAGATCCAACGCTATCTTTCCTAGTGTTCCGCCAACCAAAGCTAAGAAATTGGTAATTTCGGCCACATTATCTCGCGCAACATGCCAGGTGATAGCCGGGTTTTGCAGGCCCAATTCGATGGCGAGCTGCTCTCGAACCCTCAGGCCTGTATCGTCAGAGCCCAGGGATGCAATAGTTCCTGCTGCTCCACCAAATTGCACCAATAAACATCTCTGTTTAATTTCTTCAATCCGATCGAGGTGACGAAGAATACCGGAGAGATAAACCGCACATTTATATCCAAAGGTACAGGGCAGGGCATGTTGAAGATGTGTCCGACCAGCCATTGGGCTAAACGTATGTCAGCATCAAATTCGAGATCAAGATGGAGATACGATTTCAACATACGTATCCCGATGGGCACTCGCTAGTCTTGTGAGGGTCTCTTTTAAGACTACAAGTTCGCTTTCCACGAGTACCAGTCCGCGTTTGATTTGCAACATGGATGCATCATCCATGATATCCTGCGTTGTCGCACCCCAGTGGATAAACTTAGATGTCTCATTTGGTGTTTCCTCCACGAGCTGACAGACTAAAGGAAGGACTGGGTATCCGACTATATCTGTTTCCCGAGCAAGACGATCATAACTGGTTTCATTTCGTCAGCATTGTCTTCACATACCTTCGGAATAAATTGATTGACATACTCGAGTTGGATCCCAGCAAATGTGCTGGTGATTGAGTCTCCAGATTCGGGTGGAATCACGCCAGTCTTCGATTGAGCACGAGCGAGTGCGGCCTCAACTTCAACCAAGCATTTAACATATGCATCATCTGTAAAGATGTCGCGGATTTCATGGGTGCCAAATAGATTCCGGAAGATACGCGAGTCCAGAGCAGAAACAGACATTGCAAAAGATGCAATGCTAGAGCCCTTCTAGTATTATAAAGTGATAAATAGAATAAATATATGTTCGAAACGAAAGTAATGATCGTTAAATAATCAATTAATTGACTCCCAAGGCGTGCGGAACAATCGACTACTCCGCAAAAGTGGGGAGGGCTTCGGTATAAGCGCTTATCCCGAGATGAATCGGCCAAGTGGAGAATTGAATTGTTCATTTTAAGACTCATTCTTTGCGTAAGAAGAATATTTCCGCTAAGTATCAATCGAATGATACTGTGGTATAGACTTTTGTACATTGGCTTATAGATCGACGTCCGGGAAACCCATGAATGGCCCTGGCACTTCATAGGCCCAATCCGTCGCGGAGACATAGTTTAATATCTCCAGCGCGTCCGTACCCCAGTCTTGCTCGTTGAGCATTGTAGATCCATGGCAAAAAGAACCATCTTGGAATGATGCGACCGGGCTGGCAGTGACTTGGCCCCTCTGGATGAGTAGTGCTTGTAGCAATTTCAACACTTCAATTACTTCGGAGAGAGACTCTCGAGAGCTGGGTTGAGGAGTGCCAGCGGGCGATAGATCAAGCATGGCATTATCTCTCTCCAGTATAGATATGCCATGAGAGACCATACGAAGACTGGTTTCCAAAGATAGGCCCTCCTCGGGTTTCATGGTAGGGGAATAGCATCGGTAATAGACATGCATCAAGGCTGATTGAAACACCGTCCCGGGACCTACCATGCTCAGGTTTCGAAGCCATAATGGGGGACGTGACTCTTCAAGTAAAATTAAATTAGCGCCAGTTGATCTGGCATTGGCCAGAAGGCATTCCGAAAACTCGGCCGTGCCGTCATCAAATGAAAGGCCCGGTCGGTTGATAAGTACCATTGCAACATTTCCTAACATTTGAAGCCACATGTTCGACCCTGCAATATCCCTTGTAACTGGACCAGAGGAAGTTTCTGGGATAGATCCCATGTCAAGGTATATGCCATTTGACCGGAGGTCCTGGGCCCACATTCGTAAATCAAAAGCTAGATCCTTGATCTTGATGGCGCCATTGCGGCGTTTTGTAGTCGTATATAATTTTTCACGCACTCGAGAGAGGATTCTGCCGATGCGCACATATTGGATGAAGACATAAACCCCCGTGCTTTCTCCGGGGAAAGGATACAAAATATCGGCGGGTTCCAGGCCATGAAGCGAGCAATCTGAGGGTAAATCGTTGTCAACGTCGGCATCGTTGATCAAAGCCGGGAGTCCGTGGCATAAAGACGTCATGCTAGCGAAGAAAGTTAGGGACTAGCTAGTATGAAAGCTCGGTTGTTTGATGAAAACATACGTATCAAAAACATAAACAAACCACCACAATCGCTTCCGGAGCTCAATCTCTCCTGGCTTCATCTTGAACCGTCTTGCATGTCGATGAAGGCCCAGTGACTGGGCAAGATTGACGATAAGTCCATTGAATCTCGTCATCGAAAGACAGTCGCCACTCAATTGGCTGTGAAAAGCGGAGAGTATCAACGCTTGTAAGCTTTTGGTATCTGCTTTCATCGCAACTTCGTTAATATACCCACTGGCCAGGGACGAATACTCTCCGTATTTTGGACTTCTTGGGTTTGGATGCTCTTTCTCATTATTCTGCAAATCATTGATGCTCAGAATCATCAGTAGCGTCATTGCAGTTGTCGAATTAAGCTTCCCTGTAGAATCCGGGGTCTGAACTGTTTCAATAAGATGTTCAATATCTGCGAATACTTCATTCCGTACAAAAACGGGGCAAAATGGTTCCCATCGTTTGATAAATAAATCGGCTTGCTCATAGTAGTAAGCCAAAGGATGCTCGAAACAACTGTAAATCCGGGCTTGGGCCTGTGATTGACCCTGAGGCTCATTTTCGTAGCTCTCATGGAGAGGTGGGACCAGAAATATACGAAAGCAACTCTCTGGGAACCCGCAGGACATATGCAAGGTCTTCTGGCATTCTTTCTCGACAGTAAGGACAAAGTGGACCCCGGTGGTTGAGCCAGCAAATCTGCCAACACCCCGTTCGTCACGTACCAGACGACCCATGTGCTTGATCACGTATGCCGGATCATCGCTTGGACGTTGCTCCTGCTTAGAAGCCGCGACTATCTGTGATGTCTGGAATTTTCGTGGCTCTATACCTTGGAAAACACTCTGCTGTTCCTGTCGAGATAATTCTCCCTGCAGGGCTTCATTTTTATCTTTTTCCAGTTTGAGCAGCTGCTGACATCTTGCTAATTCTGTCTGAAGTTGCTCCAAACGTTGTTCGTCCGACGTGAATCTGAAATAGATATTGAGCCGATATAACTTCAAAGTCCATATCGCACTTACCCCCGTACTTTAGTCTTCCGTCGCAGAGGAGTAGAAGCCTCGCATAGGTGCCCTCCATTTTCACATCTCCGGCACTGTCGTCGTCAATCATTGAGGAGCATGGAACAACCAGAACCACAATCATACTTTTGGGAAAGTTCCGTCACATTTCAACTTTTTTCTGCGTGTGAAATTCAGCCGGTCAGCAAGTTTCCGAGCAGTTAATGGAAATCAGATCTGGTATGCATTACTTTCTGCAGCGATCACTGAGCTCTAGTTAGTTACGATACTGCCATTGCAATTTGGGAAATCCCCAAAGATACACACCATGCCTGGCCAATCCGGTGTGTCACTGCCGGGTTACTCGATTCCGATGGTTCGATGTCCATCTATCCGTCTATTGCTAGCCATGCACTCACTCTTGGCACGGCTGACGCATGAATGAGGACGAGAAGTCCCACAACAACCGGCGACTGAGGCCAACGCCAAGTTGACCGCCTTCCTCCAATTTATCAGAACGGCAGATTCATTGCAATCAACGGTTGAGATGGTCCATTTTGAGATTCTTTGACATCGCGCTCATAAAGATAAGCCTAAATTCACAATTTTGAAGATTCCATTCAACTACTGTTTCCACAAAAGGAAGTGTCTTATCGGGGGAAACTTGAGTCATCCGGCGTTATCGACTCGCACGGTCTACATCACCAGCTAATCGACCCAATTAGGGAGTCGAAGTGAGAAAGTCCCCACTGGCAATATAACTCCGCAGGCTATCTTTCAATCAGCTGCAGGAAGGGAGTGGAAGACATCCACAATCTGTCCAATAGACAGCTCGGCTTCCCCGGACTCGGCATGCCGAACCCACTTGCCCCGCAATGAATAGCCTCGGGTCTTCGTATAATCCGTGGTTTATTTAAGAGTGTGTCTCCAGGTTCTCTGATTAATCTTCTCCATCATTCTCTCTTTTTCAAATCCAAAATCTCCCGATTTCATTAGTACTGAAAATGGCAATGCCTGGTATGAAGCATTCTTAGTAGTATGTCCCCCATCTATTCACATATATACTAAATGGTATCTTGCAGAGGTTCATGCTGGGATGTCGAGCGCAGTGCTGCACAGAGATACCCACTTCCTTCCTAAGAAAGCAGTCGGAGGTAAGGGAAGTTACATCTTTCTCGAAGATGGTACCAAATTCCTTGACTCGACCGGAGGTGCAGCTGTATCATGCCTGGGCCACGGTCATGAGGGAGTCACCCAGGCAATCAAAGACCAGATTGATCAATTATCCTATTGCCATTCTGCATTTTTTGGTACCCCTGTGACTGAAGAGCTGGCTCACTTTCTGACAAACTCTACTGGTGGAAAGCTGTCCAAGTTATTTGTTGTTAGCTCCGGTAGGTGTTAAAAATCGTATGTATTAACCTTCTTTCTAACTTCATGAAGGCTCCGAAGCTGTCGAAGCTGCCATGAAGCTAGCCCGGCAATATTTCTTGGAGCTTTCTACTCCTCAGCCCCGGCGAACAAGATTTATTGCTCGGCTCCCTTCGTATCACGGTACGACTCTCGGTGCTCTGAGTCTTGGTGGACACGTCCTCCGCAGAGAGCCGTTCGAAGATATCATGGCTAAGAATACGTCTCATGTATCTCCGTGCTATGCATATCGTGGAAAGAAGGATGGTGAATCCGATGCCGATTATGTCGCTCGTCTTGCTGCAGAGCTGGATGCGGAATTCGAGCGCGTGGGATCCGATACCGTATGCGCATTTGTCGCGGAGCCTGTGGTTGGAGCTGTAAGTTGGCAAGGTGGTACGAAGATTGGTAAATTCTGACTGACAAATGACCCCCATCCAGGCTCTTGGTTGTGTCCCTGCAGTTCCGGGCTATTTCCCGGCCATGAAGGCTGTCTGTGAGAAGCACGGCGCTCTTTTTATTCTAGACGAAATCATGAGTGGTATGGGTCGCTGTGGAACGTTACATGCCTGGGAACAGGAGGGCGTTGTCCCTGACATCCAAACCATTGGCAAAGGCCTTGGTGGTGGATATGCCCCAGTTTCGGGTATTTTGATCAACGACTCTATCGTGCAGACCATGGATAAGGGTTCGGGTGTCTTCCGCCATGGCCAAACCTATCAAGGCCACCCTATTTCGTGTGCAGCAGCATTGGCTACGCAGAAAACGATCCAAAAAGAGTCTCTCTTGGACAATGTACGAAGTATGGGTTCTTACCTGGAGGAACAGCTTCGTCTGCGATTTGAAGATCATCCGTTCGTTGGAGATATTCGGGGTAAAGGTCTATTTTGGGGAGTGAGTTTCATCTGACTTCGGCAGTTCTAATGACCAATATACTAATGCATGTTTCTTGCAGGTTGAGTTTGTGAAGGACAAGGCTACAAAAGAACCTTTTAATCCCAGCACTCGTCTATCGTTCCATATTCAGGAAACAGGGCTACGGCCAGAATATTCCATCTCTCTTTATGGCTGTTCTGGCACAGTTGACGGCATTCGAGGAGACCACGTTATACTTGCGCCTCCTTATAATGTTTCCAAGGACGAGATTGATATTATCGTGAATGTGTTTGAAAAGGTTTTGGCTAGTGTGTTGAAGGAACTAAGCTTGTGATCAAATGCTATTGGAAATACATTGAACGGCAGGCAATTTGTTGAACTATACTATCGACTAACTATAAAAAGCCAAGAGGATTTTGTCCCGACGAAGAACGCATTGGATATCTTTTGAACATAGCTGCCCAGACCCATTTGGGCAGTGATGGTATACAATATCATGTTATAGTATAACAAGAAACAGACGACATGCTTGGAAGATCGTTTATGTATTGAAATTATGGATGCCTCAATTATCTAATTTGGGTTTGATGGGTCCTTTTATCACGATTGAGATATAGTAATATCCACAAGAGTCGAAGAGTCCCTGGATATTATCTCCAGGGCTCATGCCCAATTCAGACTTCGTTTCTTTCAAGTTGACAAGTAATTCCCATGATCTATCATACACATGAAAAGGGTATAGTTTAACGTTGAGACTCAATGGCCGCTGCCTTCTTCATAGCCGTTACCATTTCCATCTGGCCCTTGGCTGATTCGTTAGGCACCATAACCTCACGAGGCATAGAACTAGCTGCCCATAGACCTGCAACAGTTTCAACTGCGCGCTCAACAACTATGCGCACACGATCGCGGAGCACCGCATTAGCACACTCAACCTCCAGGTTCTCAAGCCATACTCGGGCGACATGCTTGTCGACCTTGATCTCGATACCTGGAATGGGAATACCCAGCGCATGCAAACGGTCTAGTTCAGCCGATTCAATATCAGCAATGCGCTCTTCGTTAAGATCCTCCTCTTTAATACCATCAGACCCCTCGGTGTTGCCCACGGCAAGGTCGGTAGGGACACGCGGTTTTTCGATAGGAGTGATCTCAGAGCCAAACTGGGCTTCGAGCATCATCAAGAGACGGTCAAGGCGTTCATCAGGACCGATATTGGAGTGAGGATTTGGCAGAGAGGGTACGTCCTCTTCGTGGTTATGATGATGATGATTGTGCTTCGCCGATTCTAATAGCTTTGTTAGCACGTATGATAGGAGAAGTGGTGGGATCAAAAATTTAGAATACTCACGTTTTACTGAGGCAGGGCTGCTTTCAACGGTCAGAAGAACGGCCATCACAGCATCGGCAACTCCGTCGTTCATCATATTGCCTTCCCATTCTAGCTCAATCTCACGATTTCGGGTATCATATCGAAGAATGACGCATCCCATGATTAGGAAAGTTTGTGTATCCTCAAAAGGTATCTCTTCTTCTGCAGCCTCTTTTTTCGGCATTGCCTCTAGTTCGCCATTGGACTCTTCTTTGGTCTCGGCATTTGCTCCCACCTTTTCGATTGCCCCGAAGGTACTTTCAAGGGCCCATCGGATCAGATCCATACTCGCAGAGCTTAGGGTGAGATGTTGTTTGCAGGTAATCGTCGTAGTTGTCAGACCGGCATACTCTCGGAGATCGTCAGGGGCCATTAATGAAAGGTCGAATCCATTCTGGACCAGAACTCCAGCCATGAGTTGACCATCATCTTGTTCGGATGGAGGAGCGACCTGTGCTAATGTACCAACAACCTTGGCGACTTTGTCCTTCTTGAATGGTATACGAACTTCATCACAGTTCGCTGGGGTATAGACTTTTACTTTGACTGTTTTGTCAGCATTTAGACTGAGCAACTTGGATTTCAGTCGCATCATCTGGTGCTTCTCGCCGTGAACAAGAATCTGTGGCATATGTTAGAAACAAAGGTGAACACTAGGTACTAGTTGTACAAGGACATACCACAACTGGTGCCGCAACCTCCTCAATAAAGTTGCGGTTCTCAACGCCATCAACATGGGCTGCAAAACTGATCTCGTCAATTGTGCAACGACGCGGTATCATGACCTTCTGGTCCTCATCATTGCCACCAGGAACTCTCCCTCTGCCCTGAACAGTCGATACTTTGGACATGACAGCGGGAATCTGATCAGGCTCATTAAGAAGTTGCTTTGCCATTGTGCCCTCCACACTGTAGCCTGTCATGACAACACCGTTCCGCTCGCTTGGAGCCCATCTTTCTAATAACTCCCGACTGGTACCTGTTTGCAGCATACCAGGCGATGCAATCATCACACATCCGCCAACATCCTCAAAGCGCTCTAGACTACGCAGACTGCGGACAAATCGGAAATCCCATGGCCCGGCACTCACGCTCTTGTCGCCGCTTGCTTCGGCCTCGGCCATACGTTGCCGGAATAAACGCTTAATATTATCGTTCATTGCGCCAATGTAAGTCTGGTAAACGACCATACATCTCCGGGCCATGTTACCGATATAGTAGATGGGAATTTTCTGTAGTTCAGGATGACGTTCCCAGTATTCATCTAGAATCAAGAGTAGCTCTTGCGCACGTCCCAGGGCAAAGACAGGCATCAAGACTCGGCCTCCGCGATTGAGGACGCCTGTGATTGATTTCATGAGCGCAGCTTCACGCTCGAGTCGCGGAGGGTTGGAGGAAATTCCAAAAGTAGATTCGGTGATCAGAACATCAATCTTGATGCCTTTTGGAACCTCGGCGGGAATCAAATGTCGGTCCTCTTCGCGTGAGTAGTCTCCTGTAAATAAGATGTTGAGACCAGCAATTGATACTAAGAACATCGCAGCTCCTAAAACGTGACCGGCCGGGAATGGTGTAATGCGTATGCTGTTTATGGTATGGGTTGTATTGAAGTCGATGGTTTCGATGAGAGGAAGGGTAGAGAGATGGTCACGTTCGGTATAGAGAGTTGTTCGCTGGTCCGACGAAGAGGAGGTATTGCTGACTCGAACATTGTCTTGAATCAACCATTTGTAAATAGCTTTGGTTGCATGTGTCATAAATACTCGGCCCTTGAAATTTGTTTTACTAAGGACATATGGTAATGCAGAGGAGTGGTCAACGTGAAAACTATGAGAGCAAATAAGGTTAGTATACCAGTGTACCATATCGCGAGGTAGAATAGATGCGAAACAGAAAAGCATCATCAATAAACCATATCGAGAGAAACAGCCTTTAACCCCGAACCATACGGAAGATGCAATACAATTCCAAGTCCCCGAATGATATAAGTAGGCAAAGGTAGTTAGACAATGACACGCTTGGGGTGAACATACTGGCTAATCAGAAGAATGTCGACTGTACTCAGATCGAACTCGTCAAAGAACGGTAAAGCAGAAAATCCTTCTTTCGCAGGATGCATTCCTGCGTCAAGCTTCATGGTAATAATTTCACGAGTCAGTCTACTGCTTGGACATCATATTGGAACCATCGAACCCTACCATCACCGTTTTCCCCTTGTATTGAATGATATGACAAGATCGCCCAACCTCATTACCTCCACCCAAACAATAAAACGCTAGCTCATCAGATGAATCTACCGGCTCATCATCCACTGCCGTCCCCATCGCTGAGGCTTTGCGCTTGGCTGCCATGGCAGCGTTCGTTTCGTTCTTCGATTCGGCCCTTGAGATGATTCGCGGTCAAATAAATCGTTCTATCGGTGCGTCTCCGAATATCTCTGCTTAAGTCGCGCAAACTTTCCCGATGATCTGGTAATTCAATTGCACAACACCGCCATCACCGAGCCAAGATTGAGCATGTCGCAAAAGTTGACTGTTTGAAAGAGAATCCCATCGACTTTCAACAAACGCCGGCATGACCTAAGCTATCACGTGATCAGCGCGAATCCGCGGCCGAAAACCTCCAAACCCGCCGGGAGCTCCCTGATTCCCCCCCTCCTCTCAACTCACACGAGAGAACACATCCCCTCCATCCACGTTGTTTCTATACGCAGAGCGCTTGGGTTACTGGATTGGCGCGTGGACTTTATGTGGTAACCGTCTTTCTGAGATGGTCACAGTTGGTGACGTCTGGTGGTGCGAGCAAACTGCTCATTTAATCGACCACGCGTGGACGTGCCGTCATTCTGGGACTGCGCAATAATCGCCATCATTTTCATTTCTCGTGGTGTGTATCACTCACAACACTTTCATCATGGCGCAGACACGACATCCGCAACAGCAGCAACAGCCGCCGTCGCAATTCAATAATCAACCTTTCTCTCCCCCCGTCGCTTCGCCCTCACCTCACCCGGCCTCCCCAGTAAATGGCGGCATCCCTCCACCGGTCAAAAGGCCTGGCCTTTCTCCCCATCCTACTACACAATCGCCCTATTCCTCGCCGAGCTTCAATACGATGCAACTCCCCCCACAGGGTCAGCAACAGCCGCCGCCTATCAATGGTACGGTGCCCAACAGTATGCCCGCGACACCAATTGTGCAACAAGCAGCTCCGCCTTCAGCAGCCCCGGGGGCGATGGGGCCTCCCTCAGTTCCACCATCACGTCCTGTAGATGCCTCAGAACTCACAGACGTGCTGGCATCATCAGGTATTGATGTCAGAGAGGAGGAAGCTTTTCTCACGAATAGCTTCTCTGGGCGACAGGCGCAGGCGCAGGCGCAGGCGCAAGCGACCCCGCGAGGCCCTCAAACACCACAACATCAACAACAACCTCCTCCGATGAATACTTCCTTCACTTCTCAAGGCACTGCAACTGGCTCGCTGTCTGCATCTAGCAGTTTCAATGAGATACCCCACGCCAAGCCGCCAGTTCCGCAAGGATCTTTCTCTACAGAGCCTTCATCGCAAAGCTCGGCCACCATCAAGGAGCCTTCCCGCGAGGACAGTGAAGCAGCTAGGCGCTCACAATATCACTTACAGGAGCCATTTCTTTTTGCAAAACTATTAGAACAAAGGATCCAGAAGCGTGGCTTCGAGTTGGGTGTCCGCATTCCCTCTGAGGGCTTGTTCCACCCTGTTCCGGGTCGTCCGCAACCTATTGAGGTAACAGGACCGGACGGATCTTCGGTGGTCCGCACTGGTCAAACAATTCTCAATCAAGAGGGTGCTCCTCTGGTTGATATTTTGAATCTCATGTCGCTCTCATGCGAAGAACGTCTTCGTGGAGTCATCGACTACTCTTCTAGCCTCGCTCGCAGTCGACGTGCGCATTCGCACGGTGTTGTTCCCACTGATTGGAAAGAGGTTGCTAAACCGCTCACCTCTGTCAATGGAAACGCCGTCACACCGTCAAAACGTATGCATGGTTGTTCTTGGGTGTGGAGATAGTGCGGCACAATGCTAACACGATTTGATTCTTCTAGGCCCTCACACCGATGGCGAGATCCCTCCCACGAAACCTACTGCCGAGAGATACCGCGGACTTGTTGGGAGAGAGACTTCGTCCGAGAATCGACGTGCTGCAAAACGCACCAAACGCAGCACGAATGCCATCCTAGGTGAAGGTACTGGCGTACGCTCAGACTCGGTCGATCTCAATGGTTCAGCGCCCTCGACACCAATTGCCGATCGTGCACCTAGTTTCGATAAAAAGTCAATGACCAAGAAGGAAGCCAAAAAGATGATGGATAGCAAGGCCAGTGAAGCCCAACAACATCAACAGTCTGTGGAAACGGCTCGTCTAGCGACTAACAGCATGCTATCCGGACGTATGTTTGGCGCCAAAAAATCCTATTCTTGGTTGAAACCCGGTGGTTCATCTAGCGGATTCTCGTCTCCATCACGTCCTGCGCCACCTACACCAACACCAGGGGCAGAGAAATCATCGACCGGGAAGCCCGGAGAGCCAGCCGCTAATCAATCTAAACGGCGCTTGGGTACTTGGAGAGAGGACCAAGAAAAAGGTGCGGGGATCCAAGTCAGAGACATTCTTTTCATGCTGGAGGCAGATGGTCGAGGCACCAAACACGTTCAGAAGGGCTACTCGAAGGACCCAAAGGAAGACCGCGCGCCCTAACACAGCTTTGCCCCCCTTGTAATCTTATCTTATTTCTTCCTATTCTTGTCTAATTTGTACTCTTGGGTGATGTCACGAGGATTCCCTTCGTACTGCGGGAGTTTTCTTCTTTTCTTTGCATTGGCTGCGAGAATTCGGTTCATGGCGTTGGGAGACTCACGCGTGCAGGCTAGCTGACATGTTTTACTCCATTTATTTCTTTGATTCTGCATCAATTATGAATGATATAGAGTTATCAATGAAAGGGCCACTAGGGTGCTTACGAACTGGTATAAAAGTAGTCACTGCTAAGCAAATGGTTGCAATTCGATAAGATCTATCTATACTGGATGCCTATACTATACGGATGAGTTCTACATGGACAAAACGAAACCCTCATGACTGAAATGATGTAAACATGGCGCCTATTACTAGTAGCTTTATTGTTCAATCGAGATTATTCAATCTTCAAATCTACGCCGGACAAAACGCTATGCTTAAATTATTTAGTAGTGAGTGCCAACATTAACTGGGGCGGGTTAGCAATGATCAACTGGCACATCTTACTACTACTATTTCTTGTCTATTATCTAACTTGCATAAGTTTCCAAGCTTAATTCGTCACATCAACAGTATTAAAGAACCTTCTTTAATACTGCTGATGTGACGAATTAATGACCAGATTCATTCAATCTACGTCGGAAATGATGTTCCCTTCGCAATAATTACCAGATTGACGATGGTCCAGAGCAGCCTAAAAATGGTCTGTGGCGCGGTGCAACGCTAACGGCTTCAAGTTAGGGCTTACGGCTTAATGTGTATGCTTGTTGGTTGGTTGATCCAATGATCTTCCCAGGTTCACTGGGTGGATAATGTCCTGTAGGAATAGAGTACACTCACAGTCTGGCGAGAAAATGGTAGATGTACTTCCAGGATACCGTTTTGGGTAACCTGGACGTGGGGCCTTGATCAAGAAAGCTTGATTTTCGGTCTTTATAAGGGTGTTTCTCATGCCACATCTCATTAATATCACCATATAATTGTGAAAATTTCTCTACTTATGGCAACATCTATCGGTCGAAAAGCCTTACAAGGCCTTGCAGCTGGTATCGGCCTCGTTTCCGAGGCCAGTACGGTCCATAAATCTAAGAAACAGCAGTCTTCTCCTTCGTCAACGCACGACGAAGTCCCTAGAGGTACAGATGTGCTATTGCTAGAGAGACATAGTACTTCAGTACACGAATTGCCAGCAACTAGTGGTACTGTTGCCGACACTCTCGAACAACAATGGATTCTTGATGAGGCCCAGGAAGAACTTACACCCTCATCATATAATCCTCCTTTGCCACCATACAGTCCCTCCCCAGGGCCGGTCGATCAAACTGACCTCGCTCAGAGGTTCTTATCCTCATATCCCTCGCCAGCAGCATACTCGTTACATGCCGACATTCCTCGACCACAACTGCCAGCCCCAGTAATCCTTCCCCAGCGACGACCAAAGCACCGCGAGCGAGGGTTTATTCGTGCATATGCCCCTACACTGCAAAATTGTGGTATTGACCAGGCCATGTTCATTGATTTTTTGAACACCGCCGAGAAAGCATGCCAAGCGAACCCGTGGTTAAATGCCATCAATCTAGCTTCCATCGGAACTATGTGGATGCCTTCTGTCACTGGAATTGCTGTTTCTATTGCCATTCAAATTGCCACCGATGTCGCTATTGCTGCTGATGGCCGCCGAAAGTGAGAACTTCGATGTACATGATATTGGAATCATGTCTCATTCGATAATGCTCATCAACTTGCTGACAAGATCTTAGGACTAATTCTTTCTTCGACAAAATCAACAGGGAATTCTTTCGACCTCGTGGTCTCTATTGTCTCGTTATGACTTGGAATCCTGAGCTTCCCGATGCGCCTGCTACAGCAATTGACCTCAATTCACTCGTTTCTAAAGCAGCTAAGGGTGGAGACTCGGACATGCTCAGTCGACTCCATCATCGGTTCAAAAGCTCGGATGGGAAAACATATGGAAATATGTTCCCAGAGGTAGCTCCTCTCATATTTCCACAGATTGATCAACTCGAGTCGGACAGAAATGCAGGAGAGAAAGTATCCAAAATGAAGAAAGGGAAAGAATTCGTGGGAGAATATCTTGACAAGAGAGCTCGGGCTAAATTTGTAAGTATCGAGGAACTTCAAGGCCTTGAAGTATCTTATATCTGTCGATTTGTCTAACCAAATCGCTTCCAGACTGCAAAAAATCCTACAAGTCATTTGAATCAAGGGCCCAAGCCAGCCTTCACCTCGCGATATGCTGATCCAACCCATCCGGCCAGTAGTGGAGATCCCCTCGCCTTTGTGACTGGTGGTCGTTTCACCACAGATGATTTACCACGTATGCAAACTCTGCAGTCTCGATTTGAGAGCCATGGCCTATCAGGCGTTCGTGAAAACTATCAGATACGCGAGAACTCACGTTCCAATGCACCGGCTCCGCATGCCCCCCATGGACGACCATTCGGGCTATCCGAGGCGATTAGCGTAATAAGAGATTTTAGAAATCCCTCTAATGGCTATCAAGTGTCCAGGGAAAGGATATATGATTATGATGGGAGTAATCGGGTTTCACGAGGCCCACTGGGTGCAAGAGATGATCGGCCAGCCAACCCAGTTGCAAAGTTACTCAAAAAGGTAGGCATACTTGCAAATAACAGAAAGAACGTGAGATTAACTATTTGCAGAAAGTATTATATCTCGCAATTGTCAATATGCCATCTGATGAAGAAATGCAACATGCCCAAAATGCTGTGGGTCATGCCTCAGGGTATTACTAGAACTATAAAAGCATCAACTATTCCGGTTTCGTCTTCGCTCTTTCGAGGTCATAATTTATATTCAATCTTTCAGTCACATTCTCATTGAGGGATATCAATTATAAATCCAATGAACATTATCACATACTTTCATGCCTCATGCTGAGTTTATACTAGAAACTGTACTCTTCTCTGAATTGCCTTCCTCTTTGGGCGTAGTGCCATCCCTTCTTCCTGAAGTTCCGCGCCATTTCCAACCTTCACAACTTCGCATACTTCCACTCCATCATGTTTCAATGCCCACAATGTGAGAAGACTTATAAGAGAAAAGCGCATTTACTGCGTCATCAACAGACCCGTAAATTCAAACACTGTATCTTGCTTTAAATGACTTAGCTGACTGGTCGCAGACACTTCCCAGAATGCATCCAGCTGCCCGTTCTGTAACAAATCCTTTCTAAAACCGTGAGTATTCAAGCATGGACCGTCGCACAAAGTGTTCAAATGTATTGACTCGAGGACTATCAGCGAGGTTACTCGAAGGCACAGCAAATTATGCGCGAAAAAGCACAACCAGCCTTCTCCTGTGGCGGGAAAACCAGGTAGGAAGAGACAATCATGCGATCTATGCTTTTCAGCAAAGGTCGCCTGTGATAAGAAAAGTCCATGTACACGATGTACCTCTCTCGGGCAGGAATGCATCTTTACATTTCAACATGTGCTCGCGACTAGTTCTTCAACTTCTCTTTCGCCCGCCTCGGCCTCGCCGAGCCCATCTTCAATTTTTAACACTTCGGCCAGCCGATCTGAAGATGGCCCATTTTCATTTCTTCGTCACTTTGCAAACCCTTCTATTCAAAAAGATCGTCTTGCTATTGGCGAGACAGCAAAGTATTCGTTGCGCAGAAACCTTGAAACTCTCTATTCGCGCCTCGAAGATGCACTCATGCCCACCAATCCCGCATTCAACCCGCTGGCTGATTTCCAAATATCCGACCTACCCTTTCAGATCTCTTCTGGCACGGATGACTCAACACTGGCCCAATATCCTTCCGAGCTTTTCTTTCCCTCGAAGCTCTCTAATCAGCTCACCGAGATTATGGCCGATCTGGTCGAGACCTCGAAGTCCATGAGCCCCTCGATTCCCAATCAGCCAGAAACTCTGGACATTATGGAGCTCACATCTCTCCTGGGGGTGTCTAACATTTCAGCTTTTATATCTGCCTTCTTTCACTCACTTCATTGGCACCTGCCCATCGTTCATTTCCCAACCTTTGATCCGGGAAATGTGTCAAACGCTTTGCTACTTGCAATATTTATGGCTGGAGCAGCATATACAGCTCCGCTGGAAAGGGCATCAATGTCGCCATGGCTTTTGGATGTTGCCGAGGAATATATATTCCGAAAGGTCTCGAATTTACCTGCCTCGCCTCCGTCGAAAGATCCTGCCACTCTGCTGCCTACTGTACAGTTGATCCAGAGTGCCCTTATCGTTGAGATGCTCCAGTTCGGGCGAGATGATATGCAAACAAGGAGGCGCATTCGAATAGTCCGCAATCCGTGTTTGGTATCTACTATCAGGTCACTGGGGATGCTCCAGTTCAAACGCCGGACACGCCCAAGGGCCTGTGATGAACCAACATGGCGAATAATGGTAGCAGAGGAAATGTGTATAAGGTATGTGTCAGATCAACACGAATGATCTTTTTTAATAAATTTTCAACTAAGAATCGACCAGAATCGCATGCTGGGTTTTTCTGGCAGACGGCTTTCTTACCGTCTGCTTTAAGAACCACCCGTCCTTGTCGATATTCGAAATGAATTGTGACCTACCTTGGAGTGCTGAGCTTTGGGAAGCCGAAAATGCAGCTGTATTCAGCAAAATGGCCACAGCCCACCCTATTCAAACCCCACTTCCACCTCTTAAAGAGGTGGTTACTCAGCTGCTTGACACACCTACTGGCGAAGATTCAATACCATGGAGTCTCTCACTCTCATCCGAGCATCTTTTGATTCTAATATATGGTATGTCTTGCTTCTTGAACATCCTTTAGAATAAGCCATGCTCACCCATCCCAGCTATTAATTCCCTCGCATTTCAAGCCCGAGTTGGTCTCCTCAAATATCTTCCCTTTGATGCCATCAGCCGGGCTGCTGGAAATTGGAAGAAAATATGGGACTACGTTATTGGATCAGTGGAAGAGGAGCAGATCTTACATCTTGGTTATCCAAAGCATGCCGAGGAGTTGTGGTGGCTCTTGAAAGCTACGCTGGAAGTGTCCGATAAGCCAGGAACGGACTTTGCGTATCTTGAAAACAATGCTACTGATGAATTAGGGACTTTGAACGACTTCATACAATCCTGTTATCGCAATGTATAATACAGATATTATTGTAATGATACTATCAATTATTGAACCATAAGCCAGACTTTTCCTCAAGCTTTCTTCTTGATTGCCTGTGCAGCCTTATCATTCTTTTCCATGAAGGCGTCTCCCTTTGGCGTGCGGTAAGTCCCTCCCAGACGATCCCAGAATGTCAAGAATTGACCATAGTTGTAGTTGAAGTACAGGTGATGCATCGTGTGACACGAAGCGCCATTGATGATCACCGATGAGGCCAAGTACTCAGCGTCGTCTGGTCAAGGTTAGAATATCATCCCTCGAATATGCATATGCTGCCGGGCGGGGGAAACTTACGAATGAGTACAGTCCACAAGGTCACGAAAGCGAAAAGACTCAGGTATGCGGTCTTCTGAAGAGGGAAAAGCATGGGGAAGACGTGATAGGGGAGACTTTGTGACCAGCCATCCAACGGATGAAAAGCATAGCTTGCAAACGGAGTTGGAACAGCCCATTTGTGGTGTGGCTTGTGAAGCCAGCGGTAGACACTGGGATGATGCAGACCCCGATGAATCCAATAGATACCACTATCCGTGAAGCAGATGAAGAGAGGATACTGGAGGAATGTATAACCCCAGAACGGAGCCTCGCTGGAGAAATCGTACAGTTTGGACCACCCTCGAATCTCTGCGAGAAAGAAGGGAACTGTAAGAATCGATATGACTGGGATAGCTGATATACCCTGCTTTATCTCAAGTTGCATCTGGTTTGGGAGGTATCGAGGGTGCTGGAGTAACCGCTTATCAAATATTGTGTGGTATAAAACGAAACTTCCGACGAGATACATGATCATGGCAAAGACCCTAAAGGACAGTTTGGATCATTAGCCAACTGGTCATTATTGGAGGAAAGAATACTCCTTACCAAGCGATTAGAAATAAAGAGAAGGCTTGTCTGAGAAGATCATCACGCTTCCAGATGCTTGACTCGGCCCATTTCGATGGCTCTAAAGGGTAATACACCTTCACATGTCGATTTAAATTGGGATCTTGAGCAAATAAGGTCGAGTTATTTGCGTCAAAGAGGTAATCGGGAGCAATTGATGCATAGAATCGATCGAAGACAAAAGTGTCTAGAACATCAAGAAATACATCCATGTTGGGGCGGTGATTTGTTTCGCAGATATGAATTTCGCAAATCATCGGGGAAATGCCTACCTTTATATGCATGCCATTTCGTCAATAAGATTAACCAGAGGTTCCATGTTGAATACCCACTCGGTCGATACCTACCCGGAGAATACCTACCTGGAAAATACCTACTTGGAGAATACCTACTTGGAGAATACCTACCGGGGAATACCTACACGGAGTCTTCTCCATTGCCAGGTCTAATACCCGTATTTCCGAATTTGAAAAAATAAAGTACTCATCACAACCTGGGCATTTCTCTCTTTTAGCATTGGCCATTCATAAAATCTCAGTCCGATCCGGTAGTCTTCCATTTCGCACTTTCGGGAAATACCTACATGATACACAAAGATCCGCAATCTCCACTTGCTACCACGCCACAAGACCGGAACGAAGAATTCCGTTATAGGGAGAGTAGGAGGTTTAATTGCAGAACGTACGATTTGATCAGCTCATACGCTGATTAAGCCCCTATTCAATTTACGGGGTAGTTCGGTACCTTAATTTAGTTTCGTAGATCATGCGCTATGTAGGTCGTGCTAGTCTCCGGAGTATCTATCAACAACTGCATGGCTGTGCGAAGATATACATAAAGACACTGTCATAACAAGCTTGAACTTGAAACCAGATTGGTACGAATGAACTGATAATGTCAAATATACCTATGTTTATGTATAGGTATACATAAAGATCATTGTATACATCTCCCATAGTCATACCTCTACGTATCCTCTGGCTCCTGCTTGATATCTTTCTCTTTGCCTTTATCCCCTTCCAATCCCTTGGCCTCTTCGGCCGTCTTTTGCTTGATAGCTGCTGCTTCTTCCTCTGTCGGTTTCCGACCCCAAGCTCGTCTCCTAAAGCCTCCATTTAGCAGAATATCAATCTAAGGGATTAGAAAACACTTACGCGACTTGATAGAAATGATGCTGCGGGTTAAAAATTTCCTTGCGGACCTTTGCCATCAAAACTTGAACCTCATCGGTCTTCCAAGGCTCTGGAACACCATATTTGGTAAGGAAGAACATTGCCCAGCCCTCCATACCAGAGGTCCATTGATGATGGTGCAGTCGGCCTGCCTCCTTGAGGATAGGATCTTTAGGCCATGGGCCGATTGGCCACTTGTAATCCTTGACGTGTACATCAACAAATCCAGCCTCTTCTAACTTCTCCCGAAGATTATCAGCCCAGGTAATCGGGCGTCCCCAGTTATCTGCTGCATCGCAGCATTGCTGGCCGAAAAGAAGGGTATGGCTATCAGGAGGTACACTGCCATCGTCACAGCGGACACGCGGATTACCTTCCATTTGTTCGATCCAACCGCCGGGTTTTAAATTACTTTATGTTCTACCGTTAGTGATGAAGACTCATTATAATCGACCGAGACGCGGATAGCTTAATCACTTACTCATAGCACTGCTGGTAGAATGTCTTCCATTCTTTCGGTGTGAATGAGCCCATCATTTGGCGCAGGTGGACAAGATCAAATGGGTCGCGCCAGGTCCATTCTTGGAGTACATCGTCAACCTCCATGATACAGTTAGGAGGGATCCATGTTTCCGGTGGAGGATACAGATCGACTCCTCGGACGGTTGCTAATCATTTCCATTAGACCGAAGTTGCAACCAATAGTAGTAGAAAATAGAAGAATAATTACCCTCAGGGAACATATCAGCGACATCACTCATCCATCGAGAAGTATTAGCCAAGGTCATCCACTGATCTCGTATTTGCAACATACATAGCCCAGGTACCTCTACCAGTTCCCACGTCCAGAATATGCTAAACAAAACAGATCATCAGTGGCTGTCATTTCAGGGATTGCCAGTATGTCTCCATTGAAGTCATATGTATTATTACCTTAGGATTAGAGACTGGGGCCTGGAAAAGGGGATTGGGCATCTCGGAGTCAACCACCAGATAAGTCAAATGGCTATTTTGAGTCAGCGCAGCCTTGATGATCAAGTTGTATCATTTCGATGGCAATACCCTGCTTCATAGCTTTCAAACTGCTGCTCATCGGCAGGGCTCCTATTGACAGTTCCACGGTTATGATTCACGTCGATATTGTAGATAAGATTGGTTTGAGTGGGATCATCTCACCAGTATTCACCTTGTTTCAGATTTTGATACCGACGGCCATTCTCCATGATTCCTCTATAGATGGTAGAGGAGAGTGATGTCGTCTCCCTAGGATAGATCCAATATAAGCAATCCGAAATTCGCCATCATTTTTTCTTTTCTTTTTCTCTTTTTTTTTCCCTATTATTTGAGAAACTACTTACGACTTGAAATCACTGGGATCATAATCATTGAGCTCCCGATAATAATTGGGATCCTAAATGCTATTAGCTCTTGATTTCCGAATCGCCGAGGTTAATGAATGGAAAACGCACCACTGCGATTCTCTCCGACATTTCGGTCGTGAGCGGTCGAGACCAACGATTGCGATTTTAAGTCGCTAAATGTCACACCGTGTCAGTCAGAGTCGGTGAGATAAAAGTCCTCGACACACAAAAGTGGGAGCGATGCGAAATGAAGAGGGGGCGCGCACGTTCACAGCGGTGGGGGGTTTGGCAGCGACGGGAGAATCCGCCAGTTGCGATGACTGGGGATTATAAAAAAAATGGTGACTCCGTACTAACTACGGAATCCCTTCTCTGTCGAGCCTAGTTGGAACGCCATAGTGCGTGGAGGCAAATCATCGGATATGACTCGCTTATTCTTTTGGGCATGACGGATGTCCGAGTGTGCCGTGGGTTGTGACAGACACAACTATCTCGATGTGCGATTGTGAATCGTCCCATTGGAGTGAAATGAACGATTTGATAGGATGGGCTGCAATACGAGAATATTAACTTTGGCACTTCTACAGAGATCTGCAGAAGTTGAACTTGAAGTGGTGACTGCGCCTGACTGCACACTACTAGTACTATGTACTAGTTAGTAGTATGCACCGTTAATCTTTGTAGTAGACCTCTACTAAATAAATTGACTTACTACTACGTACTCTACTCCCGAGTAGAGTAGTAAGTCAATTTATTTACCAATATGAACCAATTGGCAGAGAGTACAATATATTAATCTACTAACATGACTACCTATATATACCAAGTTACTAGGTAGTATACCTAAAAAGATAGGTTATCTTTTTATCCTGCTCTTTACTATGTACATTAGTATACTCTAACGTTTAGCAAAGGAGACTACCTAACACTACTATTACCGTGACTTCTAAATATTCTACTTTATAATCTACTCTACTCTATCACTACTTTTGATACTTTTGTGCTAGTATATTGTATCTTGGATGTCAGGTGATCGGCCATGCAGGTCCGAATTGCAGATTACAAGTACAGAGAGAACATGAAGATGAATACTCGTTGATCAGATGAATAGTAGCATACTCTGATATATTAACTATAAATATAAATATAAACATACATACATATATATATATATATATATACTGTATCAATAGTAATTATTATGTTTGGACTGAGCGTGTCGTAATATGGTGGAGTCGTCGGTTAGCAGGGCTAACCGTGGCGATGAGACTCACTGCACAATTACTCTACATTAGGATACGGAAAAATATAAGAATATGAATTATATAAGTATATAATACTCGACTATAATCTACTCTAACTTCTATGGTATATAATCTATGCTAATAAATATGTATCTACTTGTTTCAGTGTATCTTAATATACACCTCCACACCAACTAACTATACTTCTCTTACACCAGAAAATAACACTGAATGTCTACCAAAGTCGGTACTCGATATGAGAATACTAAATTTAATAATATATATCTATTAATTATATACTACTATTCAACTACTCTAATATATAATTATATACTCTACTCTACTTCATTCTATAACTATGCTATACAAATAGTATATGATCCACTGCTGACTACATCATCACTTCGCCCCTCCGCTTCTTTTCCTCGTCACTTTCAATCTTCTCTTCTCTCTTATGACTTCCCTTCTTCTGTTCGATTATTCCTCTTCTTAAATGATTCTCAACTTCTCCCTTTTCCTCATGTATCTTGAATGATCCGTGCTGTCCTTGCCGACCGCCTCTCGTCATTCCCCTATCATCTTCCCCCCAATTCCCCGACGAGGACCGTGGCTCTCTCTCTCTCTCTCTCTTTCTCGCTTCCCTCCCCTTCCAATCTCCCTCTGGTCTCTTTTTGAAACAACAACTCCCCTATTTTCTTCCCATCTGTCCCTTTGAGGGACTACTCCCTCCATTTCGTCCATTGTCGATTTTTATCCGAGTCTTATCCCGTTGAGCAGCAATCCGTGAGAGAGATCAGATCGACATTCAACTCCTTCGCTCCGGTATCCGTTCGTGTGACGGACGGCACTCCTCCGTGTAGACAAAATGTCCACGCCCTCCACGGCCACTGCAACCCATCCAACTCACCAGCATTACGGTTATCCTCATTCTTCATATCAGGCGACCACTTCATATCCCACTTCTTCCTCCAATACTACGGCTGCTGCCGCCGCCGCCGCTGCTGCAGGGGCTCGCCTGCCGAACCCCTACGCTTATTCGGTCCCTTCGCCTACAACCACGAATCTCCCTTACGCTCAGCCCGCGCGAGTCCCTCCCACAACCTCGACTCCCTCTGCCATGGCCTCGTTACCGAGTGCTTCCAGTGCCGCCCCGTCGCAAGGTTCCCGGCGCAAGAAACCCGATTGGGGCGAGTTTTACAAAAATGGTCTCCCCAAGGAGGTCATTGTGATCGATGATAGCCCTGGCCCTGATGCTTCCAAGTCCACTGCCGCGACAACAACAACAACACAACCACCGCCGCCCCCTCCCCATGGCAACACCGCCAGTCAATATGCTGTGTCGCAGCCCGCTGGGAAAAGGCGACGGACGGGGATTGATAGCGCGTATGACATGGGTTACTACGATCGACCGTCCTTCTCTATCAACCCGCAACAGTATGGAGAAACCCAGGCTCAACACCAACATAGTCACCCTCATCACAACTCCTCCAACTCTCTCTCAACGGATCGAACCACCTCCTTACATACCACTGCTCCGACATCACTTGGTTCTCAAGGTAGTTCCAACGGGACCAACGGAATGTATCATTATGAAGATCCAAGCATCGGCCAAAAGCGGAAGCGAACCACTCGGAAGTCGGCTCGCGATGAACAGAAGCGTCGCGAACTAGAGACGGCCAGTGACGCCTATCTCAGTTATGTTCCTCCGCCGCAACCCATCGTCAAGGCCAAGGATGTCCCAGTCCCGGTTGTTCGTGACGTAGGTACCACTTCTTACCGAGCTACGATCGCGCGATCGTATCGATCGGTCGATATTGAGATCAATGGGACATCAAGAGCTAACGTCATATTTCTCTCACTTATAGATTGCGGCTTCTCGACACGAAAAGTACGACGATGACGATGGTCATTATATTGTCACTCCCGACGTGCCACTCACCGATCGATGTAAGTTGCCTGCACTTCTTGCGTTCCTTTTTCCCATATCCGCTGACCGGATGACCTCCACTTCTAGACTCTATTATCAAGCTGCTAGGTCAAGGCACGTTCGGCAAGGTCGTTGAGGCGTACGACAAGCAACGTAAATCACGTTGTGCTGTCAAGATTATTCGTTCAATCCAGAAATACCGAGATGCCTCTCGCATTGAATTGCGCGTGCTATCCACTCTCTCCTCCAACGACAAGAGTAACCGCAACAAATGCATTCATCTTCGAGACTGCTTTGATTTCCGCAACCATATCTGCATTGTCACCGATCTGCTTGGACAAAGTGTTTTCGACTTCCTCAAGGGCAATGGATTTGTTCCATTCCCCAGCAGTCAGATTCAGCAATTTGCCCGCCAATTATTCACTAGCGTGGCCTGTGAGTAGTCCAGCAAAGACTTCATGTCCTTTCTTTCAAGTCGCCGAGCTGACCTGTCCTTTTAGTCCTTCATGACCTCAACCTCATCCATACCGACCTCAAACCCGAAAATATCCTCCTCGTTAGCAACGCCTACCAAACCTTTACCTATAACCGTACCATCCCCTCTTCCTCCCACGCAAATCCCCGCAATGCTCGACAACGGCGTGTCCTTCTCGACAGCGAGATCCGATTGATCGACTTTGGTTCTGCGACCTTCGATGACGAGTATCATTCCTCGGTTGTTTCTACTCGCCATTATCGCGCCCCCGAAATTATACTCAACTTGGGATGGAGTTTCCCTTGTGATATTTGGAGTATTGGTTGTATCTTGGTTGAGTTCTTCACCGGAGACGCCCTCTTCCAGACACATGACAACCTTGAACATCTCGCAATGATGGAAGCTGTCATTGGGACCAAGATCGACTCGAGACTTGTCCGACAAGTTGTGCAGGGTCGAGCCGGGAGTCACAACTCAGCAGCCAAGTAAGCATATCTCGTTGCAGGTTATGCATATTCCCCCAAGTAGACTCGGACTAATATTCTTTCAGGTATTTCAACCGAAGCAAGCTAGACTATCCCAACAATGAGACGACTCGTGCTTCAAGGAAGTACGTCAAGGCTATGAAAGCTCTTACTGTAAGTGCCTCTGGAGATGATATGTCTGAATTTAATCTGAATGCATCCCGCTGACCCCTCTAAAGGATTTCATTCCTACCAACACACCATTCAACCGTCAATTCCTTGATTTATTGCAACGGATCTTTGTCTACGACCCCAAGAACCGAATCTCAGCTAAAGAAGCGCTGAAGCACCCTTGGTTCAAAGAGAGTCTGATTGATGATGGCACTGAGGCATACCGTATTGGCATGGGTCTGCACCGTCAGAGTCGTGGGTAGCCAGAGGTCTAGCCATTTTGCATGACCATCCAGCTTTCAGCTCTTTTCAGTCTTCCAGCATTTGGCGTCTTGGATCCTAATCAGGATAGACGGTTCATTCTCTCTTGCCTATTTATTTGGATTGTCTTGTCTTTGTCGTTTTGTTCCAGTATAATCATTTAACGAGGGTTCTTCATGGTGGATGGTCGGTGTTCTTTCAGGGAAAATGATGATTACGATGGTGCCTTATTCCAATCTTTTTTCTTCTTCTTTGATTTGGTGGCTCTTCTTGAAGCCATCTCTACTTGTGTTTGTGCTTCACCGGTGCTTCATTGAGCATTTCGCGTTAATACAGCGCGGTATCTTATGGTTATCTATCCATTGTTTGTTATTCTTTCTGGCGCAGGATTGTTATGCTATACTGTCTTTGCATCCGCTATACTGTCTTTTGCATCTGCGTTCTTATATGTGTTCCCATGGGACTTGGGATATCTCACACATTCTTATACCATGTTGATCGGTGATATCTGGGCGTCTGGAGTGGAGTGAAGGAGATGTATATAGGCTTTGGCCTGACCCGACTCCATTATCATTGATTCTTCTGCTTTTTCCATGTAAACCTAGCCATAGCAATGAAAAGATCACTGCATGATCTATCTGACTAAATTATCACAGCTGTATATATATATATCCATTAGTTATTGTCATTCTTCAAAATGTGTGTAATCTTAGCTCATCAAGCGAGGTATTTCTTCAATTCGGACTTCACTCCGACTTCTTCTGTAAACATCCACTTTACTTCACTTCTACTCTACTTCCACCCCTGTTTCAATCTACCTCTGCTTCTACTTATAACCTGCAAGATGAGCTCACATGCAGGTGAAGGTACAAGCACCATCGATGTAACAGAATTGACTATCCCCACATTCCACGCTGCACTGCGCAAGGGACAAATCAGCATCACCAGCGTGATAAACACATACCTCGCGCGCATCGCACAGCACGAACCAACCCTAAAAAGCCTCATTACAATCAACCCAAATGCCCTCAAAGAAGCTCATCAAAAGGATATTGAAACAGAGCAATTCCTCAATGATCCATCTACAATTGAGCCTGCGCTCCCTCCACTCCACGGCGTCGCAGTCCTTCTAAAGGACAACTATACAACACATGACCTCCCCACCAGCGCCGGATGTAAAGCCCTAGCTACACTGACAAGTCAAAATGATAGTCAAGTGGTTCATTTCCTCAGAGAAGCAGGCGCTATCATTCTAGCAAAGACCAATATTCATGAATTCGCTCTCCACGGCACAACCACGTCCTCACTAGGCGGCCAAACACTCAATCCCTACGATCTCACCCGTACACCTGGTGGTTCATCAGGGGGAACAGGTGCGGCTCTAGCGATGAATCTGGGGATGGTGGGATGTGGAACCGATACAGTGAATTCATTACGTTCGCCTGCATCGTCGTGTTCGATAGTGGGTTTTCGTCCTTCTGTCGGGGTTATTCCTACGACGGGAATTGTGCCTGTCTCTGCGACGCAGGATGTTGCAGGTCCCATGGCGAGATGTGTAGATGATGTGAGAATATTATTTGATGTTATGCGAGGGGACCAGCAAAGTACTATTTTGAAAAGTGCAAGAATCGAGGGAAAATCCCAACTTCGCATAGGCGTTTTGGAAGAGTATTTCTGCTTGGAGGGGAGCAGCAACAGCAGCAATGCTATCAACCCGGAGATCCTCGCTGAAAATGCAATCATACAAGATATAATTCGCAAGGCATTATCATCTGTCTCATCTACATCAACCTCGATCAAAATCAGTCTCATACCAATCCCCAAACACCCCAGCGCCTGGACTGTATCAGCCCTCCTCGAAAAAGCAGATACCCAAGTCTTCGAATTCCAGGAAGTTTTTAACGAATTCCTTGCCTCGCAATCAATCACCTCACCACACAGAAGTCTCCAAAGTATCGCCAACAGCGGAGAATACCATCAAGACGCCATTACAAGCGTATTCAGTCTTCCACTCTCGAATCCAAAAATATATTCGCGCACCAGTGTAGAATATAAGTCCCGACTATCCTACATCTCATCATTAAAACAATCTGTCCGTGATATCTTCGCTCAATACGAAGTCGACGTCCTCGTCTATCCGCACCAACGACAATTTCCCGTTCTAATCGGGGAGACAATTCAGCCTAATAGGAATGGAATATTGGCTGCGTTGACGGGGAGACCTGCTATTTGTATACCTGGTAAGCTCTACTTCGATTATGTCTTTCTCTCTATTTCTTTCTAAGCTAATGCACTCAATCAGCTGGATTAGGTCCGCCTACTCTCTCTGCACCCAGTGGCATACCCATTGGATTGGAATTGATGGGTCAAGAAAGAGGTGATGAAGAATTATTGGATTTGGCAGTAGTCTTTGAAGGGGTTCTTAAGGCTAGAAGAGTGCCGTTTATACATTAGATAGAACTATTCAGAATAGATCTTTATGTTGGGGTATTCATTGACACTTCTCACTACTGTTGCTCCTGCTCCTGCTGCTGCTGCTACTGTGCTGTCTTTATACTCCAATAGATTGACTGTACTAATCTAACCCATGCATATCTAATATAAATGCAAACAGACGCCGAAGAAACATGGAAGGCTGAAACAAATCTACATTCCCCGATTAAACTCAACCATCCCAGCATGACCACCTCGTTCCCAAAACTCTTCCTCCAAGCTACTCGCGCTAATAGCCTGGCGCTGCGGGAAAGCCGCCAATGCCAAAGGCAGTGCAAACAAAGATGTACCCAGGATCAAACCCAGATTAACAGGGAGAACCATACGAGGACGAGCCTTCAACCAGGCAGTCTTCTCCAGACGCACCAGGATAAGAGGGGGAAGGACCATGATAGGCGTGGCGTTCAACACACGGCTAATAGCCGTTTCACCGACGGCCAGAGTAGCAGCCTTCTTACTCTTACCCAGACTCTCGAGAGGCTTGACGTCGTCACCGAGAGATTCGCGCTTGGCACGCTCCTCGTCCGAAAGGACGGGGTAGACGTCGATACCGCGGCGAATTTCCTCGCCGCGCATAAGGAAGACGTTCAGAGCGGAGGCACTGGCGACAGCAGCGAAGGGAACAAGACGAGAAAGAATGAGACGGGTGTTAGGGGAGATTCCTTTCAATCGAGGAACGAGGGCATTCAGACCCAGGGCCACGGAGCAGGATGCGGAGACGGCCATGAGGTATGATTTGGCGATCTGCGATGTGGAGAGAGGGGTGGACTTGTTGGCATTGGCATTGTTGATAGCGACGTTAAGCGACTGGTTACCGATCTGCCAGAGAAGAGTGCCGGTGGTCTGGGTGTGTCAGTTGTGCGACAATGGATTTGGGGGGTCGAACTTGATTCTCACCTGGAGGCCAGGGGTGAGCATGCCGGCCGTAACGACCAAGTTGGTCAATACATAGGCTGACATACGGAAAGGGAGTGTAACGGGTTCACCAGTATCTAAATTTCGAGTATCAGTCAAAGGATCTTCATTTTTCACGGTTATCCTCGGTCGAACATACCCGGGTGTAAGGTCGAGTCAACGACCTTCTTAGCCCGCCATAAATCCGGAGTCATGACAGGGATCTTGTTCTGCTTATAAGAAGAGATGAGGCCTTTCGCCTGATCTAAGCCAGCAGGCGAAACCAGCAATGTCCTGAACACATTCATTTAGCGATTGTCCTGCGCATCGGAGTCACACCGTAGACTCACCTAGGGTCAGAGAGGTCCGCGGCATGGCGAACTCGGCCCCAATAACTGGTCAAATCATATTGAGAGACTGGAAGGTCCCGAGGACCAGGAAGAGAGCCAGACATAGTCTGAATATAAAACGAAAGACGATCAAGCGAAAGATGAAGAAGTCCGGGAAAGTTCTTTGCGGGGGAATTTCTTTAATTTTACGATAAAAAGGCGGTGAGGGCGATAACGGGCAGCCTTCCGAGAAATTGAAGAATTGGAGGAATTCTATTGGAGAGAAAAGTAGAGAAATAGGAAAGAGAATAGGTAGAGAAAATAAAAGAGGAACAAATAAGTAAAAGGTATGAAATAGACAAGTAGTAAAGTAGTGTGGGAGTACAGAGGTATCATCAATGGTAGAAACAATTAAGAAAATAAATGCGGGAGGTGGCCCGACTAAGTCAAAGAACCCGGAGAGAAGAACAAAAGAGAGGGGGAGGTCGTCATGATGCCAATATATAAGGATTTATGCAGCCACGGCAGGGTTACCGGAATCGAAAGGATTTGTGTGCCAATGGGGAGGGAGGTCCTCCACCATAGCTGGACCGGACTCGGTTTTGCCGTGATGGAGTTTGGTCACAGAATACACACACGTAGAAGGACGGGAGGTTGGACCGTTCTAACCCGACACATTTAGTATGTAGCCAGTGAGTACACGATTCACTGTGATCATTAGTATGAATATCGTAAAGATTATGCATAAGAGAGAAAAGGAGAAGGGAGAGGAAGGCTCACCATTGAATCATTAAATGGCCGCCATTGTCCATCGAACGACAGATACAACGTGTGCCGTTGCTGGGATTACTATGGCGGTCGGTGCTTGGGGTAGCGAGATCGGGGTCTGTCATGGTGGTGGGAGAAGGGTTTGAATGGCGAGTATGGATATCGAAGTCACTGTGTAGGCGAGGAGGAGAGGATCGAAGATTGGAAAAGGTATGTGAAGACCGTGACATGCGGCCTCCATATCCAATTGTAGACGGTCTTGCTCTGGGACCGCGGCCACGGTCCTTCAAGACTTGGCGGAGGGCATGTTGAGCATCGCCACTGTCCGATTCGTCCTCTCCCGGCAGGGCCTGTGATGCAGTACTCCCTCTAGTGTATGTAGCATCTGAGTGTAACAATGAGGAATGTCGCTTGGGTGTTCGCTTGACAGCCTCTGGAGAACCCCGATAAGTTGAGCGACCAGTAGCACCTCTAGAGGATCCCGGCCAAGGGGACATACGACTGGAGTGTGATGAGCCCACGGTAGAAGCATATGAACCCTTGGATGGAGGTCTGGAGCCTGAGTCACTGCGGGACAATGATGGTCGGTTCTCGAAAATGGGGAAAGATGATTGAGATCGAGGAAGAACAGGATATTCAGAGTACTCGGCCGGATCAGCCTCGCTTTCGGTGGCAGAGCCATCGAGATCCATACCTGTCAAAGGATCGGTCAACCCAGTTGGATTCTCGTCCGCGGGCTTCATCTCTGCCTTGGCACGGCCATCCAAGCCAATTCGTAGCACGACCGACGATGAACGAGTCGGAATACGTGCAGCAACAGAAGCTGAACGACTAAGTGGTGCAGGGCGCATGGTTTTTATAGGAGAGGAGCGGCCGGATGCTCGACCCTTTGAAGGGCTCTTACGAATGCCATTGGTCGAAGCCATCATGCCTCCTGCTTGACTGGAAGGCCGTGATGAAGAGTTGGTGATAGCCGTGTGAGTAACACTGCGAGTGAGTCCTGGGCGTCTCCCTCGTGGTGTAAAGTCATCATCTTCATCCTCCTCGGAGAGATTATCAAAAGACCGTTGGGATCCTCCAGGCTGGCCCAGCGCACGACGCAACTCCTCACGCTTATACTCTTGGGTTTGGTGGTGATATGGCTGTCTGATGCCGTTGAGAGGTCTTCGTTCTGGTGTGAGCTGGGGTCCGCCAAATCGTCGAGCAGGCGAGCTCAGAAACATCGCCGGGTCTTCGGCCTTGGCAACAGGTCTTCGTGGGGAGGTCGAGAATGGAGCAGGGAACAATGCGGCATCCGTTGGAGGAGCCGAGGAGATGCCAAATGGGCCATGGAAATCGGGCAAGTCGACAGATCCATCGATAGCAGGCAATTGGGGGAAATGGGTATTATTGAGAGAGGGAATGGCGTTGGTTGACTTTCCCGCATGAGCACTGAGGCCGGTGCTTGGTAAAGGGATATCATTACTCGAAGCCGAGCTTTGGTCTTGATGATCCGGCTGGTCCCAGAACAGTCTTTGTTGAGGGAAAAATGGGGCGCCTGTAGAATCCAATGAAGCCAGTTGAAAGAGATCAGGCGAGGCCTGTAAGTTGCCAAACATCCGTGGAGACTCTCCTAGCAGACGACTCGGGGTTTCCAGATGTCCTCCGTTCTCCATCTCCGAGCCGGAGCCAGTCAGCGGCTCAAAGTCCGGAATTTTCCTTCTGGAAGCACTTGTGGGAGGCGGAGTCTGCATTGAAGCAGCCGATTTGGCCGAATCTACCGTTCGTGGACCATCTTCGCTCGTAGACTCCAAGGGTTTCACGGGACGAATACGTCTGACAGTATCGGATTGGTGATGGTGGTCTTGGGAAAGATTCTGGCCCAATCTCTGCGGGGAACGAAGGAATTCGGGGCTCGAGGCATATGGGTCGGCAGTATCCCAAGTGACTCTGGGATCAAAGAAGCTGGATTCAAGTTTGGGAGTAGTGAAGGAATCGAGGGGATGGGTGGTGGGCGTCCTCGTAGGCGTCTGAGGTTCGCCGGGGTAGCTGAAGCTGAACATGGCGGGATTCATTAGCATCATCACACATGTTAGAGCAGAGCAGTAGCAGAAGCAGCAATAGTTGTAGTAGTAACAAGCAATCAAGATAACAGCAAAAATTGTGTAGACAGGAGGTTTCCCACACACACACACACACACACACACACACACACCCACACACACCCCGCATATTAGGAAGGGGGGGAATATAGCATACCTGTGGACAGGGGGATCCCAACTCATGTCAGCAGGACCCAGCAACCATGGACTGCCAGGCAACCTTAGGTTAATCGAGGGAAGGAATGCTCGACAGGGAGCATGGAGGAGAGGAGGAGAGGAGAGGAGAGGAGAAAAGAAGAGGAGAGGAGAAAGTGGGTGGAGGTGAAGTTCCCAATTGGTAGGGGTGTGTTGTGATAGAGAGGAGTAGGGTGTGGTGATAGTATACTACAGAGTAGTTGATGGTATGGTGATGGCGTAGATGAGGCTGAATGTGAGTAAATGAATAACTGAGTGAGGAGTAAAATGAATGAGAGAATGTTTTTCTTTTGCTAAGTTAGTCCAGATCGATTCGTGGAACCGTTTGATTCTTTTTTTTTTCTTGTGATCCACTGGTGTTTGTTCCTGGTTCCTGCATAATCGTATATGCATCTGACATCCATTTAGGGCAAACTTGTATCTATACACATCCACACTGTACACTATCTTATATTAAACTACCACAACACTCAATACAGTCATTTATTCAGTATTCTATACCTATCATGTACAGTATAACCTACTTCTTCTACTTCTACTTGACACTTCTCCAGCTGAATTCAGCTGCGCCTGGACCCGCTCAGCCCCGTACGAGCCCCGATTGGCGCCCACTCGAGAAATCAGAAATCAGCCGGCTCCATCGAAGAAGTTTTAGTGTGTCCAGGATTCTTGTGAGTCGTCGAGAAGGCTGCTAGTCTAGTCTTGTCTAGTCGAGTCATGACGACATGAGATTACTATCTTAAGATATCCATGAAATTGTCCGGAGTACAGTGTACATTATAACAACTAATAATTAAGATAGTGTACTACGTATCTACTATCTACTCAATCTAGATGTATACACATAGTGTAGTACTGTACAACACTAGTCTTACTCTGTTTACTGTACTCCAGCTCTGTCCTGTGCAATTCATTCAGGTGATCTGATCTCCCCCCTAGCAGGGATACACCCCATCGCGAATCTAGGAAGATCCAGGAGTTCAAGGTTGTTCCCCAGGAGACCCCTTGCGCATAAACCGGTTTGTCTCCCGCCTTGCTAGACCACTAAAACCCTAGTCACTTGTAGATTAATTTATGAACTTGAACCCTGGGACATATTAGTTGAACTATCTTCGCATAATACTACATCAATCAATTGATCTGACTGTACGGAGTACACTCCGTAGTTAGCTACGAACTCCCGTGTAAGATCTGGTGGATCGCGTTGATCCCAATCTCGCCTCTACTGGGTACAATGCGATCGGAAGATCCCCCTAGCACCTTGACAAAGTTAATTTTCTCGAGTAGACTCTTTATTATTGTATTGTGAATAGTCGTCGTCCAATCCAAACTCATCTCTTCTATTTTTTATTTGACTATACTTGATTATAGTAAGTAGTTAGTTATGTAGTCACTAGTATACAAAATCGAAGAAACAAACTATAGGTATCACGTGCATCAGTGTTTACCCGATGATTGCAATTTCATTCAAACAACACCATCCCTGTCTATAATAAATTTGGTATCGATAGTGTAATTTATCAATTACTTCATATTTCACCTCTATATTCATTCAGTCTACACATGAATATCTCATTAAATCATGAACTACTTATGTATTTCATAGACTGACAGTGTTGTACTTCACGCTAAGCCAAAACGGATGCCGCCTTCTCCTTTCAGTTTCCATTTTCAACTTCAACTTCAACTTCAACCAACTTCGACCACCAATTTTCATGGAGTGGCTATTATCAGCGAAGATGTTCGTCGTTCCTTGAATTTCATTGTTTGCTACTCGGCAATTCTTTTTCTTCTTACTAGCGTCGTTCACTCTTTTATTCTCATCAACATTTTCCTTGTCAATTATTTCTTGCAGTGAACTGTATCTGCCCCTAGATATCATCATGTCGCGATCCAAGTCTTCTGCAGCGAAGAAAGAACGTCGCAGAATTACAAGAAAGGAACGAAAGGCACGAGCAGCGAACTCAGTAAACTCGGTCAATCCAGCCAAAAAATCCAAATCATCTCACCCATACCCCCTCCGCTCTTTACTTGGGGAGGCCGATGATCAGCCGCTCTCTACTTTGAATTGTCCGCGCCCAAAGACTGCCCCGAAGACTACCTCAAAGGTTACACCAAAAGAGACAGCAAGACCAAAAAAGAAGAAGAAGAAGAAAATGAGTCAAAAGATAAAGAAGCTTGCTCAAACATCTGATCCTTTGGAAAAGGTTAGTACCTCGTGCTTTACTGCTATACAATACTGACTTGAAAACGCTGTAGAATGTCCGGAGTTATCATCCTATGCCTAAAGATTATGTCTTTGTTCCCAAAGGAGATGTGTACATCACCAGACACTGCCGCAGCAAGACGAAATTGATTCAAAAAAATGTCTATATTGTGTGGGTAAGTTTTTCAATTCCAGTTATCCACCTATAGCCACACTCACATCAGTTAGGACAGGACCGGTAGTGAGAGCTTGGGAATTCGAGTCCCATCCTCGATCCATTCTGAAGTGCTAGAGATGTCATCAGAAACAGCCCAACATCGCGCCCTACTCGTTCAAGCCAACAACACCAAGATTGTCGCTCATGGACGCCGTCTGCTATTGCAGGAGTATCCCAAGGTCCCCGCAGACTCACTGGAAACGATCCTGAACCATGCTTTCCTCAAGGGTTCTGGCCGTGTTGGTCGCTCGAATGTGTTGCCTGACAGGCGAAAGGCTTTGCTGGCAGTACAAGCTTACATCAGGCATAATCTCACGTCTTATGAATATTTACTGAAGAGAAACAAAACAAGAGACGAAGCCCGCAAGGAAGTGGAGCCTCTTGTACGGGCCATTATGAAGTCCTGGATGGGCGTAAGTGGTGAACAAGATGAGAATCTGACTATTCCTGGGACGTCACTTGATGACCCGATATCAATTTCCTCATCCTCTTGCTCTTCACGAGCTGGATCTGTGATTTCGGTGGATTCGGGAGAGTCCGAAGGGGGGACTGAAGATTGCGCAGAATCTGTTCAATCTACAGATTCTCCTGAAATGCTTTGATCGACCACGGCGAAACTGAGATGAGACTTGCATACTGCAGATGGGTATTTCGGCATCAATGACGAGAATAATGAAGATTATGGACCTGATGAACTGATGTAAATTACTAGGTTGAAAACCCCTTGTCTTATTAGTTAGTTAAAAAGGAGCCTCTGGGAAATGAAACTATCCTTATCATTTTGACCACCACACATGAATATACCAGCCGCTACAACACGTTGTATTACGCATCGAGTTGGTGAAGAAGTCCAGGTCTATCCTGCAGCTGTACACCACTGCACTACATCCTCTGAGCTTCTGAGCCTCTGTCCAGCTTTTTTACGAAGTCCTCATCCGGACCTGAAAATGAGGATGCGTCCACGGCAATCCAGGAAACCACCCCAGACCATCCTGAGCCATCCCGACCATGTATCCGAGTCTCCCATCAGCATCGATCAAAGCAGTCTCACGATCCACAGAGAAAGTATCGATAATGATACGCACATAGAGACGACGAGGTGCGGCTCGAGCTGGGTATCGAGAGGCATTCAATATTTCATCGAGCATCATGGGAGATGGTTGTGGACGATCAAAACGAATACGCGCGCGCGCCATTCGGATTATTTCCACGTCAGACAGACGCATTGGCTGTTGACTCTCGATTTCGATGTTGAATGTATGTCGGTAGACGGGGTTGTTTCTGTGGTGTCCGTTGGGCACGGTCGATCCGGCTGCGGCTATTTGAATGAGAGAGTATGGAAGAGACTGGGGTGGATGAGTGTCTATCTCCATTGCGTCAGGATCAGTGGGGTGCAGCCGGGGATTGAGCGAGGAGACTGAGGCAAGATGAGTCCAGGCCGGAGGTTCATTACCGGGTTGGGGTTGTTCGACAACAATGGATAAGGCAGAGCTTCTCATTCGATCTGCACGAGCTTGTTCTGGGGGTGGTCTTGCATGCTGTGAGGGTTGGCTGAATACTCGGTGGCTTCGATCTCGATTGGATCCTGGACTCCCAAGGGTAAACGGGTATCTTTCTAGTCGGAGAGTTAGTAAGTCGATGTCATCCTGGATGATAATCTGATCTTGCATTTTTAATCTTCAAGGGAGCTGTTGGGGAAGTATCCTACCTCGAGAACCATGTCCACCAGGCCCACCAGGTGGACTGGGACCATGTCCGACTCCACGTTGAGAACCCATCGGGAGTTGTGAGAGAAGATTAATGGTTATGGTGATTAAATAACAGATAATATGGTAAATTTTGGCTGGCTGAAGCCGAATTGGAAGATGCAGTGAGGGGTGTGGATGAAGAGATAATTTGAAGGAGAGAATAAATGAAGAGAAAGGCTCGGCCGGCCAGTTTGTACATTCAATCAGTCACTGCAATCATTACAGTGAAATATACAATTAATCCTAACTAGAATATTCTCGATCTATTAATTATCAACCTTAAAGAAGTAGCCCTCTATATCAATTCTAAAATACTATAGTATTCTCTAGTAGTCAATACAGTGACTATCACTACTCTCCTCTATTCTATACTCTACTCTCTATATTCCAATTCACCTACTTCTATCAATTCTAATCTATTCTAATCTAATAAATTATATTAACCACTAGAATATAAAGAGTACACTGTATACTACTACAATTAATTAATTACTTCTACCACTTCCTCTTCTTGGCTAGTCAAATGACCCCCACAACAATCCAAGGGTCCACTAATCATCCACTAATCATCCTCTGCTAGTACTGTAATGTACCTAATCCTTATAATTTATTCTTGACTTTCTTTCCTTCTTTCCCTTCTTTCTCACTTCTTCAATCATGGCTCATCACCCATTATGAGGCGATTTCGGCCCTCCACCTCGAACCGGCGCAAACCTCTGCTAGTTGTGACATTGCTATTACTCATTCTGTTGCTCGTCAGGAGTTTGCCAGAGTTGCGACAGTCTCTCCACTTCCACGCGCATTCCCACGTGGATGACCGACCGCGATTTCTTTATCGCTCCACATTTCGTGAGAATCCTGACTCAATTTATGAACAAAAGCTATCGGAGGCTCTACGCGATATCGAGCGCCAACAAGTCACATTACATGGTCCGTCTGGTCCTGCCGAGGAGATAATATGGCAAATTATTCTGGGAAAAGAACCAGGCGCAGAACAGCGGGGCGCCGATTCTCTACAGTTTGAGGAGAAGAACCCCGAGTGGAAATATAAAGTAAGCATCTTTGAGTCTCTTAGTATATTGGCTATTGGCTACAAGTACTAATTCATGATCCAGCTGGTCACTACCGAATGGGCGGAGGAATTCATCACCATTACCCTCGCATCGATCCCCGGCCTAGCAACTCTATACCATGCCTATCCTCACCATGTCCTCCGAGCCGATCTGCTACGATATCTGATTTTGTGGTATTATGGTGGTTACTATGCCGATACCGATATCTTCCCTGCTCGGTCCATCAAGTCATGTCCGTCCCTACAGGACTCCTCCATCTTTCAGACAGACGATCCGGATATCTCTCTTGTTGTGGGCGTGGAAATCGATGAACCCGAGGCCTCGGCTCAAAAGATGCACGATTGGCATTGGGTTCGAAGTTACGGTTTCATCCAATATACGATCTTTGCCCCACGTCGATTCAGTCCACTTCTGAGAGAAGTCATCGTGCGAGTTCTCTCCCATACGAAACGTCACTTGGACGAAAGCAATATCTTCCTCGGCGCAAGATATAACGAATTGACTACCCTGGAAATCACCGGTCCCGGCGTCTTCACGGATGCTATCTTGGACGTGCTATCTGACACCTTACCCGCTTCCCATCCCTTTGTTGCTGAATCGGTGAAAGCTGACACAGCACTGGGAGAACTAATATCGCCATCCACGGGGGGCCTAACACAACGGGTGACGTGGGCACCGTTTTCTAAGCTTAGCGACCCCCGCTGTGTTCAGGGATCTGATGCCAAGAAAGGGGCTGAGCTTGGCGGGCTGTGTGTCTTACCCATCAACGCATGGGGGAATGGTCAGAGACATAGCGGAGCTGAGAATTTTCTAAGTGCCCATGCTTGTGTGAATCATCGCTTTGGTGGTACTTGGAAACCTTGGAAACAGAGTTGGAAGAAATATCTTGTTGGTTGACTTTGATTGCTGATCACAATAGAAATTCCCTTGTATAGAGTAAATAGGAGAGTAACAATTACACATATAAACATAGCCTGTGCATTATATCCATTGTATGAGATCAAAAATTGAGCCCACTGTTTCACTCAGCTGAGGAAAACCACCTGGAAGAGCAGAATCGATCGAATACAGTATGTCTGCGCAAGTATCAGAGGACCGTTCATGTTGTGTAGGCGTGGACAGTCTGCTCGCCGGCTACAACAACCTCCTGATGCCAGATTCTCCAAAGTATGTTTCTTTAAGACAACCTGGTCCTTGTAAACAGGGGCTAATAGATCCTGGCCGAGTATATGGCCCTTGTCGAGGCTTAAGCAATATGGAGGATAGGTGTCCCATGGAAAATATCCTCGATGTGAGCCTTCATCAAGGTTCGTAAAGGGTCGAAGAATGATGGTCATCTATAACACCTAAGCCCAACCATGAAAGCCGAATTGTTTTTTTCGGTAGGAGGCTCTTCGTAGATTTGAATCAAAGATGTCAGAATCACCTGGCTGATGTTGCAAAAGCGAGTCTGCAGCCCCAATGCTAAGCCTCGGGAAAAATGGAAACTGAATGAGCTAGAGACGCTCATTCCATAAGTATAATTTAACCAATTCTCTGCTTGCGGCGGACCCAAACTTCTTTGTCGTCTTCGGCATCTGGGACATCCCGTAGCTGAACTTCCCACACCTTTAGCTTGTAGCTCCCTCGATCTGCCTTGCCAGTGATGATATCGAACGACCAGTCATGCTTAGGACACATTATCCCGGTAGACAGGGCAATTCCAAAATCTTCAATGTCAAATAGATTACCCTGAGAGAGCGGAAATGCCGAGTGAGGACATTGCTATATCAGTTCTGGTCAGCCATTGTATCTGCGGAAGGGCCTGACACTGTCACTTACATGATCAACAGCGTGGACCTTTCCCTTGTACTTGAAAACAAGAACTTGATCTTTCATATCACCCGGCATATCAATGTCTTCGACCGGTTCGGAAGAGCCGCCCTCTTTCGGGACGTTGAAGGCCTTGCATCGTGGCGCAATTCTATACCCCTCGTTGTCTCCCAGATCCGGTAATTCGGAAGAGAGTCCAATTCTCTGCCAGGCGGCTCCAGCCTGTCGTCTGAAAGGATTGAACATCTTCAAAGGAAAACAGACGATCTTTCTTGAGATGAGTTCGTCGTTGGAGAACAAGTTGGCGTGAATGTTTTCCCAATGGGGAAATTAGGGCTAGCCCCGCGCTATCCCCAATGCGTGAAACTTCTTAGCTCTTCGCAATCGTCGGATCTTCTCAACTCCAACCCCCGCGCAAAATGGAGCACCCTGAACTCATTGAGTCTCCGCGAAAGCGGCAGAAGACCGAAGCAGTCGATGCGACTGATGTTGCAGTGGATGCGCTGCCTGAGGTCAGCCTCCCGGCTGAGAATGCTCAGACGTCGAAGGAACTCGAAGTCGGTATCACTGAGTTCGTGACCCCAGAAAATGAAGGTTTCTCCGGTATTTTGAAGAAGAGGTAAGTAATTGAAGCTGGTTTGATCAATTTGGAATCTCTGCTGACAACCCTTGCAGGTATACCGACTTCATGGTCAACGAGATCCTACCCTCCGGCGAAGTCCTGCACCTCCGATCTACGACTGCGCCGAATTACACAACCAACCAGACCCCAGAGCAGACGCAAGAGCCAGAAGAGCCCGCCAAGGAGGAGGCCCCAGCTGATTTCACCGTGTCTGATGAAGACAACACGCTACTCGCCGAATACCTCGGCGCCGACAAGGCTGCTGAAACCATTGACATGCACAAACAGGCCATGTCATCGCCGAAGGCAAGGCCATCGGAGTTTGGAAAAGTTACTGTCGCTGTCTCTGACAGAGACCTACGAACCAAGATTCACCAAGCTCTTCGCCGCATCTTCAAATCGCAGCTCGAGTCCACCACCGACGGTGAGGGCAACCTCGACATCTCGCCAGCCCCGAATCGCTTCAAACGCAAGCCCGATGGTCGAGGCCGCGGTGGCCGCGCTGCGAACGGCGGAAGGATGAGCTGGGATGAGCTTGGTGGCCCATACTTGCACTTCACTCTTTATAAGGAGAATAAGGATACTATGGAGGTTATCTCATTCATCGCGCGCACCATGAAGGTCAACGCCAAAATTTTCCAATTCGCTGGCACCAAGGACCGACGAGGTGTGACTGCTCAGCGTGCATGTGTTCTCCGTGTCCAGGCAGACCGTATGGTCAATATCAACAGGACGCTTAGAAATGCTATGCTGGGTGACTTTGAGCATCTGAAACATGGCCTGGAGCTGGGTGACCTGGGCGGGAATGAGTTCGTCATTACTCTCCGTGAATCTGAGATTCCCGGTATCGATCTGAAAGACCCCCAGGCTGCTGTTGCCAAGGCTACTGAATTGGTCAGAAAGTCTCTCAAGAACCTTCGTGAGCGAGGATACTTCAACTACTACGGCCTCCAGCGCTTCGGTTCATTTACCACCCGCACGGACACCGTTGGTGTGAAGATCTTGCAGGACGATTTCCAGGGAGCCGTGGATGCTATCTTATACTACGCCCCGCACGTTCTCGCAGCGGCCCAAGAAGGCACCTCTTCAACAGCCCCGATTAGCACGGATGACAAGGCGCGCGCCGAGGCCATCCATCTCTTCCAGACTACTGGGAACATCAGCGAATCTCTGGCTAAGCTTCCGAGAAAGTTCTCGGCTGAGGCCAACATCATCCGTCACCTTGGAAAGTCAAGAAAAGACTTCCTTGGAGCGTTGCAGGCAATCCCGCGCAACCTTCGCTTGATGTACGTCCACGCCTACCAGTCTCTGGTATGGAACCACGCGGCCAGCCAGCGTTGGCGCCTATACGGCGACAAGGTCGTCGAGGGCGATCTGGTTATTGTTCAGGAGCACCGTGAGAAGGATACCGCAACCTCAGAACCTGCTGGCGATATTGATGCGGATGGTGAGATTATCATTAGACCCGAGGGTGAGAATAGCGCCGCGGCCGCCGAGGACATGTTCGAACGGGCTCGGGCCTTGACAGCCGAGGAGGCTGCAAGTGGAAAGTATAGCATCTTTGATGTCGTACTTCCTCAGCCTGGATTCGATGTGATCTATCCACCCAACCAGATGAAGGATTTCTACCGTGAGTTCATGGGAAGCGAGAAGGGTGGTGGTCTTGACCCCTCCAACATGCGTCGCAAGTGGAAGGATGCCAGTCTACCAGGTGGTTATCGCAAGGTCTTCAGCCGTATGGGCGCCGACTACTCAGTTGATGTGAGACTATATTCCGAAGACAATGAACAGTTCGTACAAACAGACCTGGAGAAGCTGCGGGGAGGCCCTACCGATGAAAAGGCCCCCGAGCTCCAAGGTGACAAGCTGGCGATTGTCCTGAAGTTCCAGCTGGGCTCTAGCCAGTACGCCACTATGGCTCTTCGTGAATTGACCAAGGGCAAGATGCAGGAGTACAAGCCTGACTTTGGGGGTGGTCGATAGATTCTGGATCTCTTCCATCGTCAATGAAAATTATCTGATGTATATAGGAGGGTCTCGTTCACCCGATATCCCTGCGTGACTGAGTCCAGGGAAATGGTTTCTCGACTAGAATATCATTATATACTGAAGTGTTACAACAACGAGTGAAAAAGTCATCAATATGTATTATTCTGTACATCATCGCATCATTCCAAAGACCCACCTAACACCATGCTCAATAAACCGAAGAAATAAGAGAAAATATACTAACTACTGCCAATCGTACTAGTATAGACGTATAAACCCATTCATCGCAAGTTCCCATGGCCATTGCCATTGCCATTCCCACTTCCACGATGCTCATCCCCATTATCCTCGAAAGAAGAAACAGAAGACATATCATCAAAATCACGCTCACGATTCCGACGAGACACAATCGAGATATCATCATCATCATCCTCCCCATTCCGACTTTCAAACGGCATCCTCGGCGTCGAAGTCCTAGACACTGTCCCACTGAATCGAGGCAAATCCTGCTGCGAAGCACTCCGTCTTTGATCCATCGGGAGAACAATAGCAAGACCAAGTTCCGTATGCCAGTCATTAACACCAGACCTTATCGAGCTCGGATCAGGATCAAGGCCTCGGTTGGATATATTGGTTGCGGAACCGGGAAGATGAGATATACTCGACATTCCCGGGTTGGTATTTTCGACCTTTTGAACGGCCATTAATTCCGATGTCGATATTCCTCTCTGTTGACCTGTTGCGATATCGTATGTTGGGGGTGTATTGCGGCGTTTGCGACGTCGAAGGAAGAAGAATATTAATGCTCCGATGACGAGTAGGCCTACAATGGAAATTGGAAGAGCGATGGCTAGTTTTGTTTTTGTGGAGCTTAGACTGTTTGAAGCTCCGGTGTCTGTATTGTCTGACGATTCTGTGGCAGTACTTTGGGCTGTGCCTGTTTCTGATGTTGACATTGATGATGACGTTGACGTTGATGTCGTCGAAGATGAAGATGAAGAAGTTGAACTTGTGCTCGAAGATGTTGTTATTGAAATATGAGTGCTCGTTTCCGCCGATGGCTCTGGAGAAGATATAGATGTGAGCGGCTGTTCTGAGGTGCTGGCAAGTTGTGTGTCGCTACTCGATATCTCATAAGGTGCATGCGTAACAGATGGAGACTGCTCACTTAATGTTGTTATTTGTGCCACTGTTGCAGGAGATTCTGTACCGGTTTGACTCGTCTGGGCTGCATTTGGCACTGGCTTGGTTATACTGGTTTGGCCATTAACCTGATCATTCGGGCCTCCTATTTCTGCAGCTCCCTCTGCCGCTGTCTGAGCCTGGGCATTTTGGTATGTGTTTTCCAAATCACCGTCTGGTAGAGGAAAAAACCCGCGAGCCATAGCAGCATCTCCACGCTCAACAATCTGGACTATATCATCCATGACGTCCACGATAGCGGGCAAATGGGAGGAATCTTCGGGGTTCCGGGGGTCGACCAGTTTTTAAGAGATAAGACAGGCTGATCTGGGGATAAAGGCCAGTGCAACACAAAGAACTGGGGGCCGAAACGGTGCTCTTCGAATGGACATGAACTATGTATGATGAGCGCTTTGTTCGCTACTAGTACTTTTTCCTCGTTCGAGGTATGCCGTGGTATTTGCCAAAATGCTGTGAGATCCAGTTGGAGGCGAATGAGAAGGACTAAAATCCCATATAAACTAATAATGCAGACTGTCAAGTGGCGTAGAATACGGCCGTTGTGCGGCTCCTCAGTGGGGATCTTCCCTTAAGCACTGCCTCGAGACTACGAATACTTCGAGCTAAGATTTATGAAGTGGATTTGAAGTACAAACAAGGCTAAGGCCACCGGTTGATCGAGCGGAATGGTAGCGGTGTATGATGGAAAAAAAAACAATGAATGGGCAATATTAATATTGGATTCCGTAAAATTTGAATACTGGACTCTAACAAAGAACAGTTCATCGTCATCCGACTTCATTCAAAAGGAATGAATGAAGGCCTCGTGGACGACGCTGACGCTGTTCTATAATTAATTCAGGATCGGCGTCAACCCTAACTTGATTACGTTTAGCCCCACGCAGAGTGAGGCTCCCATTTTCAATTCTTCGGCAGGGCAACGCGGGTGAACAAGTATGCTTCATTCTTATAGGCTATTTCTGGAAGATCAATGGAATGTTTGGCAAATAATCTTCTTGTCAGCCCCTCCATCCCCGCTTGAAACACGAGAATTCTTCGTTGGGTTTTGCGTATTACCGAACCAGCGTACAATACATGATCATTGTGGCCAGTCTCTATAGTAAATCCTATTGAGGTAAAGTCTACTCTACGCTCATTGCTATCTTTAAAAAGGCGCCAGTGATCCTTATAATAGCTTCATATGGAAGAGCTGTGAAGTGATCGGAGAACTACGGTCGATCTAGGAATGCCCCACCGCGACTTGAATTTCTTTCCATGAATGATTACTGCGGGTTTTTTAAGTTAGCACCTGGTCGTGAAAATGTGCTTCCAGGCCTCTGTTTATATGACTTGGTATACCAACTTCTGCTATCTAAGTGGTCCAACTCGGTGGTGAGTTTGAGGAAAGTCAGCAGAGATTAGCCGAACTTTCGGATGAAATATATAGATATACCTATATGGTAGGTAACCATACAGAACCAGGGATTGAAGTCCAAAACTCCGAGATATCATTTCAAGGCCCATGAGTTTCGGGGAATCGAATGATTGTCACATATTGTCTAAGGATACATTCGAATAACATTGGAACCTTCGTGGGATAGCCATGAGAAAGTTACAGCAGTAGTACACGATGAATAACATTTGTTCTGAGATATGAAGCTTTACACGGCTTAGTAATTTCTATCGACTGGCAGTTTGGCCGAGTGGTCTAAGGCGATTGACTAGAAATCAATTCTCTTCGGAGGCGGCGGTTCGAATCCGCCAGCTGTCGATTTTTTTGTCGAATTTGGCAGATTTCAATCTAATTACTGCTTGCAAAATCTCCATCTCCATAGTTTGTGCCTATATGTTTGGCATCGACAATCGTGTACGCAGTAGTACCATGTATGTGAACAGTCATGCAAACTTTATTTGTAAAAACTCAATCTCGTCCACTGCCTGTATACCTTCATTTCTGTAATGCTCCAGGCACTTTCTTGTCTTTTGTATCTCGATCTCTAGGCGAATTTGAGATAGTAAAACATTTCTAAGAGATTGTAGTCGGCCCAAGTTTATTTCTACAAGTTGGATGCAGGGATGGAACAAAAGCATCCATTTTGGGACTGTACCACCATACCTATATCTCCATACCAAAAAAAATCAATGGCAAGTGATGATATTCTATCTAGTACATATGATCTATCAAGAGCAAAAAATCGACAGCTGGCGGATTCGAACCGCCGCCTCCGAAGAGAATTGATTTCTAGTCAATCGCCTTAGACCACTCGGCCAAACTGCCTTTTGTATGGAAATTGGCAGAAAACTACGCAATATGAAAGTGAATTGTTATGTGCTTGTGAAGAATTCTCACCGCTTTCCCAACTCTGCATGTTTACGGATGGATCATCATTTAGCGCCCGATGTTTTGGCACATTCCGAGGATATTTGAAGATATACTATGATATCGACTCCGAGTTCCAGTCTTCGGGCACGTAGGAAGAATCCACGGTGTGCAATATGGGTTGATGGTTGAAGATGTGGGTAGCCACGCTTTAGGCTACCATTTCATCTCACCGACAATGCTTAGAATCCTGCTACAGTATAACACTAATTTAAATTGAGTATTAATAGCTACTAGTGCTTGCAGATTCATCCCACTAACATTGAAAATATTTGCTACTGCATATTTCTGTTGATGGATGATCGGCTCACGCAAACAAGAGATCGCACTTGGCTTTAATTCCGCGGCTCCGCGGTTCCATCAATAACTCTATCATTTCATTTGATCCAATCGCATCAACAGACCGATTAGCACGACCATGTGAAAATCATTCGTCAAACTTTGAGCGTCCTCAAAAATTGAGATTGTGTTGAGGCCGAGCCGAACTTCCCCGCATTTCGGGAGGCCTAGGGGAGCGGGGAAACTGTCAGATTCGTATAAATTCGAGTCAGACCATGCACTTCACTTTGTTTTGCCCCCTCCGAATTCAATTTGCGATTTTTCCTTCTACCTCTATATTCGTGTATATAGTACTCGGTACGCCATTATACTATGGGCCGCAACCCCCTCACGAATCCGCTGCGGTATGCAACGCCACAACTGCGGACAGGTCCTCCTGTAACCTATGCAGCAGCTGAACGGACCCTCGTAAGCTATGATTATGGTATGCATGGAAACCTGCGGCATGTTTGCTTTTTCTCGTTTTTCTTAGCTAACGGCATAAAGTGATCATTGGTGCTGGTGCTGCAGGCTGTGTCTTGGCCAGCAAACTCTCCGAAGACAAGAATGTTTCAGTTTTGGTCCTTGAAGCTGGTGGTGACAATACCAAAGTTTTCGAATCAAAAGTCCCGATTCTATTCTCAAAATTGTTTCACTCACCTCATGACTGGGATTACTACACAGTCGAACAACCGGAGCTCGCCAACAGACAGCTCTATTGGCCCCGTGGAAAGATCCTCGGAGGCTCGACTTCAATGAATGCAATGATGTATCACCACTGCGCGAAATCAGACTTCGACGAATGGGCCTCGGCTCATGGCTGCTCAGGATGGAGCTATAGCGACCTGGCTCCCTATTTCCGCGACATGGAGCGGTTTACCGTGAATCCTGGACGCCCAGCCATCGACCCTCAACATCGCGGTGTCTCTGGGCAATGGCAGACAGGCTACTCGTGGCTTTCTGAAATCGTTGAACATGGTTTTTTGCCAGCCTGTGAAGACGCCAATATACCAGCTACTCCGGATATAAATACTCACCAAGGTACTATGGGTGTGACCCGATTCCAGACTTTTATCGACCAGAAGGGCCAGCGTTCATCAATGGCCACTGCCTTTCTAACACCGCAAGTTCTGGCTCGACCAAACCTTCATGTCGCATGCCATGCTCGTGCCACTCGCATTTTATTCGATCAGATCACAGACAAAACCCCCAGAGCGATCGGTGTGGAGTTTCAAACTTCCCAGGGTGGTGAGCGCTTTCAGGTTCACGCTCGACAGGAAGTTATCCTCTCTGGAGGAGCGGTCAACACTCCACAAACTTTGTTACTTAGTGGAATTGGACCAGCCGACGAACTGAGGTCTCATGGAATCCCTGTCATTAAGGAAAATAATGCAGTCGGTCGGAACATGAAGGACCATCTCTGCACGACCCCCATAATAGCCAAAGTTAAGAAAGGCTACACCCTTGATTATCTAGACAACGATCTCAAGGCTCTACCCGCACTGGCACGTTGGTTTCTCACGGGTGGCGGTCCATTGACCAGCAATGTTGGTGAAGCGGCAGCATTTATCCGAACTACCGACTACAACTTCTCTCAGACTGTCAATAAACCTATCTCCAACACATCCGGCGATAACGCACCGGATCTTGAAATCATCGGTGCTCCAATTTCATTCATTCACCATGGTGAGGAGAAACCACTCGAAGGAAATAATCTTTTCAGTATTGTTCCCATTGGTCTTCGCCCACAAAGTCACGGCACAGTTACCTTGAAGAGTAGAGATGCGTTCGATCCACGTAAGCCAATTCCCCAATTTCGCGCATTTTTGATTCCAGACCCAGGAGTGAAAAGAGCTAACCTTGTTTTGATTCTTTCTAGCAATCATTGACCCGAAATATCTGAGCGATCAAGCCAGCAATGACCGAAATGTTCTCCTCGTAGGCATTCGTGTATGCCTTCAAATCCTGAACAGCCCAGCATTCAAACGGTTCTTCGAGACGGTCCCTGTTAACGATGATCCGAGCTCATACTGGTGGCCCTACTCGAGTAGCAACTATGACAAAATCACCGACGAGCAACTTCTACGATTCATGGATGAAAAGGCCTTCACATTGTACCACCCCGTCGGCTCGGCTCGTATGGGCTCTTCTCCCGACTCGAGCGTTGTAGACGTCGAATGCAAGGTCCATGGTGTCAATGGTCTACGAGTGATGGATGCAAGTGTGTTCCCAGAACAGATCAGTGGGCACCCTACTGCTCCGATTGCAGCTATGGCCTCGAAGCTTAGTGCAATGATCAAGGCACGTAATCTAGGACCAAAGGTGTTCAGTGCAAACTTGTGATGGAGGGCAATCAAGTCAATCAAGAAGTATCTTTGGAAGTTTGAATTACCTGAAGCATTTCTAGGAAAGATATCCCCGACTACTCTGTTATTCTTTGCATCAAATCAGTATATTCTTGCCAAAAATCTCAAGTGATAACTCCCAAATACTTCTCCTCAATTTACGTAATGGTAGCTTCTGTATCGATAAAGATACTAGTTAAAAGAAAATGGCAGGCGAACATAAACAGATCAGGTCAAATTGATTGATTTACAACGGAGTGGACTGAAAGATAGTAATTCCGCTTGAAGGAGGCTCCGAAGGTATGATCTATTTGCACTTTCCAGTGGCAGCGTTGGCTTGTTGCTAGAGTCAAGTATCAGTTTCTGATAGCGAAGATTATGGATGCCGGGGCTATTCTCAACATACCACGCAAAGTCCAGATTGACAGTTACCCATGCTACCATCCTTCTTGCAAGTTCCACCGGCAGGGATCTGAGTTTTGTTAGAAGCAATCTTGATGAGAATCAGAAGTTCGAATTCAAACCGGCGAGGCAGCCATGCTCAGACCAGCAATGGCAAGGATGACGAATGTGAAGCGCATAGTGTCGGCTTGGGAGACTCGATTGAGTGATTGGAAGTTGAGGGATTGAGAAGATGTTTTTCAAGATCAAGCTGAACAGATCAGGGAGAATTTATATTGTTCGGGCTCTGGTATGATCTCTAAGGTGTTTCAGAGAATGTACTATATGACGTTCCTGATCGACAGATCAACCACCCCATGGAGTAGGTCAGAACTTGGACTCTACCGCTCCGAACAAAAATAGTCGCAAGCTTGCCAATAATTCACTTAATACCGAAAATTGGCTATCGAGAACACAATGATATGCTTAATTTCAGTCCTGGAATTTATTAAACCAAGGGGATGAAAGACTGACCCAGAATTCCAACTGGTCACTGGGAAGTCAAGAAAACCCGGGGGATTTCAAAAGTAATTAAGTCAATTAGTTTAATTTACTCTCAGGTAGTAGAGAAAATATTTTAATGATAGAAGGTAGCTCTTTATATATGGACGGGTCATTACTAGCCTTGGGAGCTAGAAACAGGGCATCAGGCAAGACCAGATTCAGTTCATTTTGAGTTGATATAATGAACAAGATTGCTAATGTCGGTATTCAGATACCAAAGACTCCTTATTTTATTGAGGCTAATACTGATAGACTAAGAAAGTGTGAAAATGATAGAGTATAGATTGTTATCTGACCAACAGCTGTAGGCATGTAATTTCTTAGATGTATGGAGCGTAGTTCGCCAGGACGACCTGCGGACATCAGGTTATTCTATGATTGAAAAAATCAAACTCTGCTGTTGGTAGTGCTTCCAATGATATCAAGATCTCTCCCACACAAGCCCTCCAAAAACCAGTAACGTTTATAAAAAGCTAGAGAAGATCAGACCCAGAATTGTAAGATATACTGTGGAAGAAGTCCTCCGGGAAGCGTCATTCTTCTCATCCTGAACAAACTCGTCGCTTTGCGATGTCCCTGTCGCCGATGAAGCTTCACTCGTCGAGCTCGCACCCTTCGAATGGCTTGCAGACGCCATGTTCAAACCAGTATGGCCCATGTCTGGAAGAACGGTGTTGTTGTTTGTAATGCGCACCGAGCTTTCTAGTCCATCTTTATTGACATAAACATAAGACCGGTGTCCATCTCCCGACCCCGAGGGAGGATCGTAAGAATGCATTGTGATGTTAGCAAAAGATGCCGAGTAATAGCCATGATCTTTAATATCTGCAGAATCCCAATCGATTTCTCCTCCAGCCCAATCGATGGTACCCCTGGCGTTACTCGCTCGACCTGCTGGCCAGAGTGATAGCTGCATGCGAGATGGAGTCTGGGGGTACTCGTATCGTTTACCAGTGGCATTCCAAGTGGACTTCTTGGTGAGTGACCGTACAACATTCCCATCCACCGACCATCGAATAGCTTCAGGTGTCCAGTCAATTTCGTAATGATGCCAGCCGGTATAAGTATCAGGACCTTTGATCGCATGCTTATCTCCGTTGGTATCTATAGATCGTGTAATATTAGCATTCTTTCTTGATACAATCGATCAAAGTATTCCAGCATCAAGGGGCATCGTCTCACAGTTCGTAATTCCTTGGAAATAAAAGTTCGACTGCACGTTCTCCAGATCCGAGCCAACCCATTCGAAGTCGATCTCATCTTTGACATCTGACATCAAAATAAACCCCGTGACAACACCCTTACCACGACTACTTTTGACATCCGCCGCGATCTTGCCGTACCAGATATAATGAGTGCTAGAGAGTAGGGTACCAACACTATTCTTCGGCATGGTCAAGACGATATTGCCATCCTCCAACTTAGGTTTTCCGGAGTATTCCCAGTCCGAGGCAGACGCATTCCCCAGATATTTGGTATTCGAAGCTGCCTTGTCGAGATTTGGCCAGGCAAAGGTTCGATTTTGACCAATCGCCTTAGGCGTACAAGCTTCCAGGGAGTAGGATTCAAGCGGATCACACCCGCCTAAACAGTAGGTTCCAGTGCCGCATGTTCCTTGAGAGCAGCAAGGATATTCTTTGGGGCAGAGCTTAGTGCTACTGCAAGAGGGTGCTTTGAACTCAGAGGCTCCCCAGGTAAACTGGACCAGAAGGCCCGTAAGAAAAACAAGAGCCCAATGCATCATAGCATATAGGTAATGAACGAATTATAGTTGGTTGTGAAGCGATTGCTAGATTAACGAAAGTCTGGAAAAACAAGAATGAAGGAATGATGATGAGATTAAATGAAAGACTGACAAATGGATGCAGATGCAAGTTTTGCAAAATACAACAAAGGAAACCTTTCAATTGACTCGGTGGAATACCGATACCGACACCATTTCTCGCGAGCATATATCACGACCTAATTTTACTAGCACTATTAGGCACGATGATTGTACACTCACAGCGGGAGTCCGCGGAGCCCTAAAATCTTCTTGCTGCCGGCTAAAAATAGGCGGCTAAACATTTTCAAGATTTGACGGCGTATACGTCCTCATTAGCAGACGCTATGTCTATAGGCCTCCTAATTTGCATATAGTCTCATACATAGCCCACAATAACTTAGCCAGGACTACTTGTTGGCCATCTTTCATGTCTCAAGGACAGCTTCTTGGCACTCAGATAGATCTTGGATCCGACAACCCAGAGCTTTTAGTACAACCCTATAATGGAGAATGTGGAGCAGACAACGACAAAGTATTTACTTGAGAGGGCTTTGTAGTACTTGGGATACCGACCAAATACTGATAGAGTTCAAGCATGTAGGTACACGATTTACATTGGTATTGGTATCAACCCGCGGGTGGTGGCTCGAGCAAAAGGATTTCTCGATATACTAGAAAGGTTCATTCCCGTAAATCAAATGATATAATGTATGGAGTCACTGGAATCTAGGTCTCTGAGAATACGAAGTATACGCCAACTAGATTATATTGATTGTGGACTGACCAGCAGATATCTCTTTGGGCTATTCAGATGACGCTGATGCGAAATAAAACAGGACTTATACCAATCAAACACCATTTGTACAACAAAATAAAGGGTTCCTTGCATGCTATGAATCACAAATTTGCCATCAGACGCCTCAACTTCCTTTATGATACCGTTCGAAATATAGTTCACACCGGTGATGAACTTGCGGTCAAGAATCAGAAGATGCTGCGGCCACAACTTTAACCGGAAACTGGACTTCGACTATGCGAGTCTGTGCCTAGTAAAAGTTATATAAATTAGAGGAGTGCTCTGGAGTCACAGGACAGGGAGTCGATATTTAGGCCTTACCTTCTTCGATCCCCTCTTGAATCCTAATCGTACTTCGAGCCTATGGCTGTGGGCTATATTGCGCATCTCGAATGTCGGGGTAATGGTTCCTGGTAAAGCGTGTTCTCCCCATGAATCGCTCGACAGATTTATTGTCGCCCCAAGCGGTTTATCAGCCAGTCCAGTTGCTATATTCAGATTGCTCACCGTCCGCAGAATGCGGAACACACGCTGTGCCTGAGGCTTAACGCCCACTCGGCTGACGGTCTCTTCAATAAGCATCGCCTGATAGTCGTTCAGGACAATATCTTCGTTCGTAGAATTGACTTTAGCAATGTTCACAGTGACTAGCAAGGACTGGCCCAATACGATTTCTTCACCGCGACTAAGCTCGACGGAGACATGATAGGCCGCTGTTGTAGATACCGAACCTTTCCCTTCATCTTTGCAACGACTTGGAAAAGTCACCTCTTTTCGGCGCATAAGGGGTTGTAAATGTGGTTGCAAATTGACGACGGGACAGAATTTGATTTGTTGCGATTTCCTAATGACATGTTTGAAGATGCCGCCGACTGTCACGCTCGCCTCGATCGAGTAGATTATTTCGACATTACTGGCGTAATTACCCATAGATGGTGGAAGTTGATTGAGAAAAAATATGTTCCCTTGCGAGTGTTTCAAGTCCAAACTTTTATGGCTTCTTCTCTGTGGTGCTTCCTCTTGATATGTCTGGTAATCTTTGGAACCATCGGGAAACTAAGAGAGATCATTAACTTGCGATTATTTCCAATGAACGAGGTGCTATATCATACCGCTATGGAGAAAGGAAAGATGTACGTCTTCGCTCCCATGGTCAGTGACTTGGAGTTCGAACTAGATTTGCTGAAATCGAACTGTCTGGACTGGGGAAGTATTTGTTGCTGCTTTCGAAGAAACTGAGAGAGACTTAGTATCAGTATATCTTTCCCATGGAAATGGGCACTTCGGATGCTTACCTGGTAACATTGGCTTTGTTTCGAGCCAGATTTTCTGGAAATGGACATTCCTGATAATGTGATCGTGATCTGCGATATGTCTAAAGGAGCTCTAGGTTCGAGAATGACTTGGCCAAGAATAGGGCTATCGGTCGTATATGGTGTGTTGATCACATCCCTTTTCAGACGAAGTGCCATGGCAGGCGTAGGAAACAAAGGGTTAATAATACAGGACATTGAGAAAAGTATCTGGTTGTGATGCGCGCCAGAATAATCACTTGAAGTTGAAATTCTATCCTGATCAGAGCCTTGGGGTTCAAGTTGATCTTCTCCGATAAATAGTATTGGCAAATCTGAAGAAAAAATTCTTTCAGAACGAATAAATAGGCATTTATTGACCTTAGGAACTATTAGTAGACCCATTATTGGATTCTAGAAGACAGACGTCTAAAAGTGACCGGGTGTATATCCTCTTGGCATTTCGTACACTTGTGCATTCAGCATCGAAACGACTATTTTTAACCGGCTGTTGAATGGACGTGAAACTTTTTTTTCCCTAAAAGACTAGCATGAAGTGTGTTTAGGATTGGAACAAAGATTGATTTTTGTTATTATTGAATCTTTCCATGGATATCTTGCCAGTCTGCAAAGATCCACTGTACCATAATTGCGCGGACTAAGTGGGTGCTTTTACTGAAGAGACCAACTGAACCTCAACAATGGATACAGCATCAAGCTATTGAAACTTTCCAGCAGGTGCGGGAAATTGCCGATCCTCGTTCAGTAGCTGCTAGAAAAAATCCACGGCAGATGAAGCTAAACGGGCCGGGGCCGATTGGCTCGGTATAAGAGCGGGTCCTTTACTGGCGAATGAAGTGTCTCAGTTTATTTGCGGTCATGAATGACCATTGAGTAATTAGATTAGAATACGGACTGGAAGCCTACATGATATTCCGGTAAAGAAGATTATGCTCTGAGAGTATGATTAAGCTGATCATTCAAAGCCACCGTGCTAGGCGATGTTTCAGACTGATGGCATCGGCTAAGCCTCCAACCTAACACTTGTGAAGCACAGTCCATTCTCCCTCTAATCTCACTCAACCTCTATAGTATTTTGCTATTTTTCATCTGGGTATTCAGTTGATGACTTTATCCTTCGAAGCCTGTTTCTAGGTGGAGTTTTGTTTTTCTGATTGAGCATTACGTTCAGGGGAAAGCAATGGATCAAGGTCCAAACCCCAGCTACCCTCTCTCCCTGTACCCCGGTACAAGGGAGACGAATCAAAATACTACACCTCCGGCAAATGAGGACGATCGTTTTTTGGTGAGTGGATTACCATGTTTGAAGGAAAGAAGGAAGCCAGAGTGAATAACAATAAATAACATGCAAACTCGCAGCGAGTACATGAGCCGAACGGATCTTCAGATTTTCACGAGCCCCCATCTTACAGCTCAGCAGCGAATAATCCGTTGACAGGACCTCCACGAGGCTATAGTCTTGTCGAGCAATATGCAGAGGACTGCCAGCCAAATCCGTTTGTCGACGGTTCGCAGGAAACTTATCAAGTGCAGGCCGGAAGACCAATTTCGATTTCAGGCGAAACACAAGAAACTACATCAGTAGTAGGATGGCAACAGAGACAAGAGAGGGGGGCAAGTCGGCTTCGGAGGTATCCAACCCGTAGAATCAACTTGATTCAGGGTACAGTTCTTAGTGTGGATTATCCAGTCCCCAGCCCGATACGAAACGCGGTCGAGCCACGGTACTTGAACGATTCTGGTAGTTCGCTGGAAGAATTCACCCATTTGCGCTGTTAGTTTTATTGTTGGTAACCAATTTTACATATACTGACACATTTCAGATACGGCCGCGACCTGCGACCCTGATGAATTTACTCTCAGTAATGGCTATAACCTCCGCGCCGCCATGTACAATCGTTATACGGAGATGTTGATAGCGATCACCTATTACAATGAGGATAAAGTACTTACAGCACGAACACTACACGGGGTCATGCAAAACATTCGCGATATCGTGAATTTGAAAAAGACTGAATTCTGGAATAAAGGGGGACCTGCGTGGCAAAAGATAGTTGTCTGCCTTGTATTTGATGGAATTGGCCCGTGTGACAAAGAGACACTAGATGTGTTGGCTACTGTGGGCATTTATCAGGATGGAATCATGAAGCGAGATGTTGATGGTAGAGATACGGTGGCTCATATCGTTCGTTCTACCAATTCCTATTCTGACATTGTGAGAATCCGGTAGGATATCTGACTTGCTAATACTATATTAGTTTGAATACACAACACAGCTGTCTGTTACGCCATCACAGGAGCTTGTCCGACCAGTTACGAACGACCAATCTGCTCGGAATTTACCACCAGTTCAAATGATATTCTGCTTGAAACAACAAAACAGCAAGAAAATCAATTCGCATCGCTGGCTTTTTAATGCATTTGGCCGGATTCTGAACCCAGAAGTCTGTATCCTCATTGATGCAGGAACCAAACCTGGCCCTAAGTCTTTACTTGCTCTATGGGAGGCTTTTTACAACGACAAAAATCTCGGAGGTGCTTGCGGAGAGATACATGCACTTCTCGGAAAACGTTGGGAAAAGGTCCTCAATCCCATCGTGGCAGCGCAAAATTTCGAATACAAGATTTCGAATATTCTTGATAAGCCATTGGAGAGTGTTTTCGGCTATGTCAGCGTTCTTCCAGGAGCTTTTTCAGCTTACCGTTACAGGGCTATTATGGGCCGTCCCTTGGAGCAATATTTTCATGGCGATCATACGCTATCGGCAAGGTTGGGTCGCAAGGGTATTGAGGGCATGAATATCTTCAAAAAGAATATGTTCCTTGCTGAAGACCGGATTCTTTGCTTTGAGCTTGTAGCAAAGGCGGGATACAGCTGGCATTTGACCTATGTGAAGGCTTCGAAAGGCGAGACTGATGTTCCTGAAGGTATACTACTATTCTCCCTTCCCTGGTGCATAATACTGATCAGAGGAACTAGCACCCCCTGAATTCCTCGGTCAAAGACGAAGATGGTTGAATGGGTCATTTGCAGCTGGTCTGTACTCTATAGTGCATTTTACTCGAATTTACAAAAGTGGTCATAACCTTTTGAGACTAGCTTGGCTGCATGTTCAGCTTATCTACAATCTCATCCAGTTGGCCATGACTTGGTTTTCTCTCGGTATGAAATTTAGTATACAGTGGATCCGAGGAGAGGATATGACTGACGTTTTAAAGCATCTTACTGGTTAACAACTTCAGTTATCATGGACATTGTTGGCGTTCCAAGTACGACAAACAAAAACCGCGGCTGGCCTTTCGGAAATGACGTGACTCCAGTCTTCAACAATGTGATCAAGGTTCTATATATAACATTCTTGATTCAGCAATACGTACTCGCTCTAGGAAATCGACCAAAAGGGTAAACGATACATTAACCTGAAATTTGTGGCCATACAGACGTGGACTAATATTGACTAACAGATCGAAATTTGCTTATTTGCTGGCACTTGTGTTTTTTGCAATCGTACAGTTGTACATTCTGGTTCTCTCGTTCTACCTGGTCGCACAGGCCTTCTCGGGTGGTAGTTTGGGCCTCGAGACTGGGAATGGGTTTGGTGGATTCATGTCTTCCCTCTTCACCTCAACCAGTGGCCTAGTTCTCATTGCATTGGTCTCGACATATGGCATCTATGTCGTTGCCAGTATCCTCTACGCCGATCCGTGGCACATGATAACATCCTCGTGGGCCTATTTCCTCGGCATGCCTTCCTCGATCAATGTGTTGATGGTTTATGCGTTCTGCAACTGGCACGATGTATCCTGGGGTACAAAAGGATCCGACCAAGTGTCTGCACTCCCTTCAGCACAAACGCATTCAGCTCCCGGTTCTTCGACGACCAATTTTGTCGAAGAGGCCGATCAACCACAGGTGGATATAGACAGTGAATTCGAGAAAACCGTCAGGCGTGCATTGAAACCGTTCCAGGAGCCTGTCGAGGAAGAGAAAATGGACTTGAGTGACTCTTACAAGACATTCCGCACAAATCTGGTGCTTTTATGGAGTCTGTCGAACGCCTTATTGGTGCTCTTGATCAATAATGCCTCTGTCAGAAATCTCTGTTTGACGGTAAGTCAGCTCATGCATTTCTTCCTTGTCTTTTCACCATCACTTCAATATCGATATCCGATAAAGTTCATGCTGACAATGTTATCAGAGTACATCTACCACCCGAACGGCGTGGTATTTCAAAGTTATCCTCCTTGTGACATCGGGCTTATCAATCTTCCGCTTCCTGGGAGCAATGTGGTTTCTTGGTAAAACCGGGGTTTCTTGTTGTTTTGCCCGTAAGTGAGTCAAACGGCCGAACCTTCAGAAGAGAAGAGGTGGATTGCAATTTCATACAATTTGGTATTTGTTTCAAGTGTCAAGGAGTTTATATGTTCCCTTTTTGTGTTCTTGTCGACGACACCAAGAACCCCTTTTTGAAGCATCTCGTAGTCTTGTACTGTCACACAGAATCATCGTCATTTTCCTTGTCTAATTCAAATGATTCAAATTCATCTCTCATTAATCCAATCAAATCCCACTCGATCATGTACATAGTACGTATTAAGTACTCTGATCATGTCTCCACAACTCTGATTCAGGCTAGGTTCCATGCTTTGAATCGTTCTTTGGTTCTTTTAGGGCTCCACCTACGGCCAGGGTTCCCCCACTCCGGGCACACCGAACCAATCCCAATATCAAAAACAGCCATCGCCTCGGGGATAGGAAAAATTTGGGCCTCGTAATTTCTTGGCGATTAGTGATTCATTAGTTAACTAGTGAACTTTCGCCTGTTCATTTCTGAAGCTTTTGTCCCGTCAAGTTTTAATTGAAATACTAGTCTGATACTGAAATTGCTTTTTTGTTTTCAAGACTCAACGACACAGTTCAACCACCATAAGGATCTTTTCTTTCAGCGCGGAGTGCAATGAATAAGGCCCTCGGAAGTCTGTAAATCATGCAGCCCGCGGACCCCGAGCATCATTCACCCTATCCTGTTCCCCCTGTATGATTGATATTCCCAAGCATAATTTCCGTTTTTGAGATGCAGAGTTACTGACTATTTCTGTGTTGTGGATGACAGTGCGATGTTTGCCATAAACGCAAGGTATCGTAAATCTCCAGCGTTGATATACTCTATATAAACGACTTGAAAGTACTGACCATGCACTAAGGTCCGCTGCGATCGGGGAATTCCATGTGGAAATTGCATCGATCAAAGTCTTCCCTGTCTAAGACAGCGAAGTAGACGACGGTTACCAAAAAGACTTCGGAGTGATCGGGATAAAGCAGTGACTACTAATAGCTCTCAGCATGCAACTCCTGCGAGTAGTGCTGTATCACAAGTGGCAAATCATGAGGGGACTTCTCCCGCTCTGCCATCATCTGACGGACAGTCGATTGAGAGTCACCAGATATACGATGTTTCCTCGGAGGAAACACCCACAGGAAGGTTGGAAGTTTCTCTTAGCCGTTTTCAACCCGAGAGAACAATGGAAAATGAGATGACCATCTGGGATCCGCCCTTGAGGCCGATCATAACTGGGTTCAACATGCCTGCTTTTCAAGACAATTTAAAGCAACAAATGATCCGCGAAGCCCAGCAGGCATTGCAGTCAGCCTTGGCTAATGCGGCGCAAGCTGTTCCTATGTCTAATCCAAATTCATCTTCTAATGGCGATATGACCGAACGTTTGGAGCCACCATCACCGGAGTTCTTAGCGTGGATGTTGCAAGGTAAGGCCTCGCTTCTAGTACATGAGGAGATAAAAAAGCAATCACAAGCTCACATTCTATGGTATGAATACAGACATTGGAGGTCCCAAAGGGGGGAAATTCGTCTGGGACTACTTCAAACATGTATCAAAGTCGACCTTGAAGCGCATGGGCCTGAGCCTTCTATCAAATAAAGCATCGGCCGATGAGAAGCACATATTCACCGTTTGTCTGAGTGGCGCTGCTCACAAGTTTCTTAAAACCATCCTCGCTAGTGGCGAGCATGATGATGAACTCACCGAGCATCTTCACCAAAGGCTGCTCATGTATAAACAGACTGCCCTGGTGGCACTCGATCGAATTCCTCTAATGATCACACCTTCCCTTGCACTGCTTCAGGCTCTGCTATGCGGTGTAAGTTATCTCCTTTCCGGCTGTTTACCCGTCCGACTAGTATACTTGATGTCAAATCTAACATGCAAATAGATATTCATACATCAAGGATCCGGTAACGCCCGGACTGCCTATAACTTGACTCGTACTGCGTGTCGTGTTGCCACCGACCTGGGATATCATCAAAACTGTACTGAAGGAATTAATTCATCAACTGAAGAAGAATCATTCTGCGTGCTATGGTGTTATATGTTGGATCAAAATTATGCATGGAAATTTGAATCCTCACATCGTTTCTTTGATCCCGAGCCGGGCATTATCGATCACCATTTCAGAGGTACTACATCGGGGCTACTCACAATCTACATAATGATGTCTCAAGTGCAAGATACAACGATCTCTTTGTTGAAGTCGCCGAGATCCCGACCAGGCCATCGGGACTTGCGTCAATCAACTGAGCAGCTGCTGGCGAAGATGGAAGACGTACGGCAGCAAATTCAACAGGTTCGTCATCCAAAATTCTTTCGATGAATTTGCCCCTTTCATTTACTTCTATCCTTCAAAAGTCTTTCGGAGCTAATTGAATTTATCAAGATAGCATCTGCGTCACCTGAGGTCTGGGAAGGACTCGACCATACCAACGAAATTGCTGCGCTCCAATTTGCCCATAATTCAATCCGGACTACTGTTCTTTATCTGTCTGAGCATTCACCGGAGAAGGAATCAGACTTTGGAGAATCACTTCTATTGTCTGCTCGACAAGAGTTGTCTTCCTTAGTCGGAATTTGTCTTATCAGTGAAAAGAATAACGCCGTAGCCTTCCTACACTGGTAAGTTCTCGCCATTCTACATTTTACCTGTTCTATCTTCTCGATTCATCGGCATTGGCTGATCAATTACTTACCTTATTCTTCTAAATTAGGACTCTGATGTATTACCCCTTGACTGCCTGGTTTGTGCTTTTTTGCAATTCCATCACAAGTTCACACTATGGAGACTTGAATCTACTGAAAACTTTGGCAACTGTCCTGATGCCGAATGTATCATTCAGTCATCCAATCACAGTCCTACAGCGACTCTGCAGGGATTTCATAGCCCTTTCACAATCCCACTTTGCCAATGTGGGCAGTGGCACGGCAGTTGCAGTGGATAATTACCCTTGCCCTCCAAGAGAGTCCCTGAGAAATCGTGCTAGTTTCAGCTCACTCGTTGCGTCCAGCTCTGGTAACACATCTGGACAATTTACATCAGATATCTACCACCTGTATCAAACTAGCGAGAACGATGTCTTCCCTATGTTTGATCTGCCCCTAGCCAACACATTTTCTCTTGATCTATCAGATGAGACCTTTCTTTACGGTGACCCTTGAAACGCCCGAGACATTCTTCACAGAAGAACAAGGACGAATCATAATTTCAAAAAAGGTCTACACCAGCTGGTCTGGCCATGTTGCCAAGATAATACCAAAAGTCATCTGCTTAGACTTGGCTTACTCGGGTTCAAAATGAAAACACGGAATGGCTCAAATTTTGGCTGTTGCACCTGACCAAATAAAACTATATTGCAGAATTGCCATTACTTTCTATACAGAACATATTGAGATAATTATGAATTTTGAACCACTGGATTTATTAGTACAATGATAATTCCGAAATAAACAAGAGAAACTATTAAAATATTAAAGATGGCTTTCTATAAACAGGTGTCGTCCTCAAAAAAGGGGAAACTATCAAAAATAGGCAGATTTATGGCCTCTAAAGATAGCATAGAAGCCTCGGAAAAAGTAGGAACCCCATTTGAAGAAGATGACATGACATCCCCATTGCCTCTCCAGTCTGACAAGAGTGGATTTATAGTCAGGCCAAATTCCCCTGACTGTGAATTTTGCGCCTGAGACCGTGTCTCAAGCTCGTCAAGTCTCATCTGCCCGCTGGTTTCGTTACCAAATACCTCTTGAGAGAGCTTGACGAAATGTTGAAGCACTAATCGAATCTGTGCGATAGGATGACTTCTTGCTTCACCCCAAGCCAGGCAATCAGCCGTAGCCTTTAGAAGATTGAAGTCTCCATGATCTGATGTTGCAACAACATTGCAAAAAAGGACAAAGTAGGCAGAAATAGGGTAGAATAGCAAGGTCCTAGAAATATAGTGAGTTTTATGGATCGTCATATCTATTGAGGACACTAACCAATGGAAAAACGCTACAGCACTTTTTCTCTCGGCGGCGAGACTCATTGACATCAGAGATGACAGTCCTTGGCGGGCTGAGTGAAGATATGAATCATGTACTCCAAGAGGTCGAGCTTGAGACCTCTGTAGAAGATGGAAAATGGTCGTTGAGATGGAATGGTAGCCAAATTGGAGAGCCGAGACTTCGGACTGGGCATCAAGACCCTTCCAAACTGCCGAAGAGTTTGTTATCTGCCGCATTGGTTAGAAAACTGAGATAAATCCGTGGAAATTTTATTTCTGGGTAGAATCTTTACCAACTCGAGTCTCTTTTGTATTTGGTCCATCTTTATTAAAAGCTGTTCTCCAGTTCCAGTAAAATCAAGTCCGCCTGCACCAGTTACCAACCAGCGATTGTCCAAATAAGGCAACATTACAGCTTGTACTTTGGCGAGTTCGAGATTCACAAGAAGGTTCTCTGACATTGGATGGTTATTTGATACCTCAAAGCAACCCGAGCCAAAATCAAAGTCAAATGGAGATTTACAGTTTCCCAATTTGAATGCATAGCTCTTGTTTAACATGAAACACCAAGCAAAACAGTAGTACTCTTCTTCGGTAAGATAACCACCTGACCTGAGGGTTGAATGAAGACCAAGATCAACGCAAACCCGGCAGGCAGCCTTGGTAAGATCGCAACAAAGATTGATATCGCCAATTCCCTGGTGGAGAAAGATCTTCCCGCTAGTTAGTACCGGTAATACTCGATAGCTTTTTGATGGGAACTCACCCCCGAGAGAATTGCCTGTAAGAGCCTAAGTGATGGTGCTGTGACAAGAGGGATCTTTTGAAGTGCTGATTTGGCCGTTGTTCGATATTGCAATACATTGCGCTGAAGCTCATGACCAAGCTCATGGCCAATATCAGTATTGACGTCCATGTTTATCACGCAGGTTAGGAACTTGCAAGCCATGGCATTCACGCAAACCGTGTAAATTGAGGACTCAGATTCGGGGAGATCCTTTGTGTAAAGCAGCGAAAGGCCCATTTCCCTGATTGATGACTCCGATATATGACGAAAATAGTCTCTCACAAATGGCCCAAATCTGTCTCCTTTGATGTCTATTAAAATCCAGTTTAGTCCTTTAGGCGTTGCACTTTCAAGGTTTTCAACATGGTATTGGATGGGATTTTCATGGTTTACCTTGTAGCATCCAAGTCAAAAGCTCGACAGAGGGAATCTCAAAATTTCCCTCGCTCATAGTATCATCAAATGAATACTGCGGCGAGCTTCCATGCGTGCTATTTTCTGACAGATGAGAGGTAGCCTGTAGCGCAGACTCTAATATTTGACGCCTACGCCCTTGAAGCTCATTGAAATTCTTAAGCTCGAGCGAGATAACCGCCTGTGCATCACGCAGTACAATGTTCGAAGTAATTCGCAAAGGCTCTTCGGAAGTTCCAGTGTGCTCCTTGGGTATTCGAAGGTGGGTCATGTCCGAATGATTTGTCCGTTCTTGTTGTCTGTCTTGCAAAGAGCTACCGGTACTAGCGTCGGCTGAAGTCTCGTCAAGAATCGATTCCAGTGGATTCCGTGTCCGAGCCTCTTGCGAATTTGAGCGATACATGTTCTTCTTAGCATGCCTTTTGCCTCTCGAACGAGTGCATGGTGCATTTGCATCTTGGCAATTTCCGCATGGACTCTTTCTGTCGCACCGCACCTAAATAGTTCAGCCATGCTCTCAAATGAAAGGAGCCAGGGTTTGGTGATACCTTTCGGGCATGACACAAATCACACTGCGAGAAAGATTATGTTAGTATGTTCGCTGGAAGCGGAAGGGGTCACATACCACCACAAGAGTAGAATCGGTGGCTTTTGTTGGTCTGTTCATATCGAATGATATAGATCCAGAGAGTCATTCATGACTTTTAGCGATAAAAGGGTAGGAATCGATGGATATCTAAGTATCTGCATGGTTCCGGCAAGTATACAAGTTGCAATTGCATTGTAGGCACAGCCACCGTCAAAGATCTATAAAGAGATGAACAAGAGAAGCATTAAAAGCTGGACCTAGCGGTGGCTCAGTCAGTAATAATAGTTACCATGTGGTCCGTCTAAGCTCAGCCCTACTTCAAATTGGTACTCGTCATCTACAATATTTGTCTCGGGTTGCCGGGTGTGAGTGTGTAATTTTAAGGCACTTTCTATTGGCCTCCGGCAGTGGATTATAATCTCTTGGCGAGCCTACACAGAGAATCCCATGTAACCTTTCGGCTTATCGTCGCTACAACTTTAAGAAAGGTAAGGATTGACCAAAGAACGGTTGTTGACCACTTCTTTCGCAGTGTTGCCAAGATTCAAGTTTGTTGCCGGCTATTTTTAATCGGCGGACCCACATTATCCCTTTGAAGAAGTCTCGCTACAGATGGACGACTTCATTGGAAGGGGAAAAAATTAATTCCGGGCATTTCTGCACGATGCGGAGAGAGATCTCATTGTAAACGAGATGAAGTATCAAGTTATTTTCTTGGGTCTTTACATAGACTGCGACGGCGCCGGAGACGCGACTGGTCTCGGCATACCGTATCCGATGCTAATGAAATCTTTAGACTTGTATAGCACACTAATGGATGAAATAACCATCTATTGGCAGTTTGGCCGAGTGGTCTAAGGCGATTGACTAGAAATCAATTCTCTTCGGAGGCGGCGGTTCGAATCCGCCAGCTGTCGTTTTTTGCTCTTTACGGCGCTTTGAGTGTCGTTGTTCCCCTCCACCTTTATTTTCTTCTTTTTTTGGATGATGATCTGTGACAAGTCAATAGCCGATATATCGACAGAGCCAGTACGAGATTCAGCAGTATTTAACCTGGTAGAATCAACTGTGTATTATTAAAAACATAGAGATAATAATAACTCCTACCAAGTTATATAGAGTATACCTTTATGACCCAATAATCACATGACCGCGATAATCTCTTTCTTCCTCGCAGCACTCAGCTCACCTTCATCGTCTTAAAGAATATCCTCCATTGATCTGACGCAGTTTGACAAAAAATAAAAGAAAAAGAGAAGAGCAAAAAAACCGACAGCTGGCGGATTCGAACCGCCGCCTCCGAAGAGAATTGATTTCTAGTCAATCGCCTTAGACCACTCGGCCAAACTGCCAATAGATAAAGAATTACCTAAAATTTTGACAATATAGTCCTGAAAACTTTATCGGTTTACTTTTTGGGAAGTAACTTACCTGATTCATATTTCCAACTTTGTCGAGTTCTGTCCAATCTACTGTTTGTAACTTCTATCTTATACCTGTATCTGTCACGAAATAACCTCCATATCTTGAATGGTGTAAAATGAGTGTATCCATAGTATGGGTACAGTGATGTCTTGTGCGTGATAAGGTAATATATATTTCTCCAGGTGCGTGGCTTTGCAATTGCATAATGTTAGTAGTACGAAATCCCACGAGGCTTACCATCGAATTCCCTTTATCATACTAGATTGAGGTAATCCCAGGGCCTACTAAGAGATTAGTAAGCTCTTCGTAGCACGACATCTGTACCCGTCGAATCGCCTGATCCCCCGGCGAAGGTCTGCGTTCTGTTTCGCTGGTGGTGTGCCGTTCAACTCGAGGTTGCTTTCAAGTTGTCACCACTCCATGTCGTCTCTAGGGGGCCACATGCGTGACGGTCACTACATTCAAAGTCTTCCAGGTATTCTAACTCCTCTGCTGGCATGTAATAATTGTCATTGGTATCTAGCGGGTGATGTGCAATATTTCACACCGAGACAACCTGCCACAAAAAAAAAAAAAAAAAAAAAAAAAACCAATGAATGTTTTTTATAAAAAAACAAAAAAAAAAAAAAAAAA